>VOFI01000260.1_pt1 | contig 58911 bp, 74 predicted proteins | sample 5384131 | NCBI WGS metagenome assembly VOFI01 (sample SAMN12384728, study PRJNA508395) | human gut metagenome | isolation source: healthy gut H | host: Homo sapiens
GCCTTCCACGTAGCCAGCCTTCAGATTGAAGAAGTCTTCGTGATCTTCTGCGAACTTGCCCAGTACACGAGCCGGAGCAGTCTGATCGTCCTTGGACAGTGCAACAGCGGTTGTACCGTGCAGAACTTCGTCAAATGCGTCGATGCCCATGTTTTTGAATGCAAAACGCAACATGGAGTTCTTTTTCAACTACATAGTGAACGCCGGCTTCACGCAGCTCCTTACGCAGCTTGGTGTCGTCTTCAACGCTGATGCCCTTGTAGTCAACCAGAACGAAGGATACGCTGTCCTGAAGCATTTCAGTCAGAGCAGCAACCTTAGCCTTCTTGCCTTCCAAAAATCTTTTCACTTGCCATGAGATTTCACCTCCGATAGTTTATGTATCGTATCTGAAATCGCAATAAAAAGCACGATTCGACAGGGAACCGTGCGCTGTATTTCACAGATCATTGCACATGCCTCGGTTGGACTTACGGCAAAACGCCACCAACTGTCTTTAGAATACGATATTGTGTTTGACAACTATTACAGTATAGCACACTTCAAAGCGCTTGTCAAGCCTTTTTTCAAAAAAATCAAAATTTTTCCGGATGCAAAAATCCCTGCCGCCGAAACCGGCAGCAGGGAAGTAACTTTGCAGATTTTTCTCAGCGGAAAAACTCAGACACCATACTTGTTGGTAGAAACTCTTACGCCAACGCCCATGGTAGAAGTAACGACGCAGGACTTCAGGTAAAGTACCCTTAGCTGCTGCCGGCTTTGCCTTTACGATAGCTTCCATCAGAGTTTCGAAGTTCTGGGTCAGCTTGTCTGCGCCGAAGGATGCCTTACCGATCGGGCAGTGGATGATGTTGGTCTTGTCGAGACGATACTGATCTTACCAGCCTTAGCCTCTGTAACAGCCTTTGCTACGTCCGGAGTTACAGTACCAGCCTTCGGGTTCGGCATCAGTCCACGGGGACCAAGCACCTTACCGAGACGACCAACCAGACCCATCATATCCGGGGATGCGATAACTACGTCGAAATCCATCCAGTTTTCCTTGGTGATCTTGTCAACCAGGTCCTGACCGCCGACATAGTCTGCGCCTGCAGCCTGAGCTGCCTCATACTTGTCTTCCTTGCAGAATACGCAGACACGTACCTTCTTACCAGTACCGTTCGGCAGAACAACTGCACCACGAACCTGCTGGTCAGCGTGACGGGAGTCAACGCCCAGACGGATGTGTGCTTCGATGGTCTCATCGAACTTTGCCTTTGCGTTTGTGCAAACCAGAGACAGTGCCTCGTCAGATGCGTACTGCTTTGCGCTGTCTACAGCCTTGCGGCTGTCGTTATATTTCTTTCCGTGTTTCATGATATTTTAATCCTCCTAGTGTAGTGGTAGTACCGGATTGCTCCAACGCAGATCCGGTTAGCGGAAATTTCCTCCCACCGACGTTCGGCTCCCGTTAGTCAACGACAACGATACCCATCGAACGGGCAGTACCAGCGATCATGCTCATAGCAGCTTCCAGAGAGCCAGCGTTCAGGTGCATCTTCTGTTCTGCGATCTTCTGTACCTGTTCCTTGGTGATGTTTGCGACCTTGTTCTTGTTCGGCGCGCCGGAGGCGGTTTCGATACCGCAGGCCTTCTTGATCAGAACGGCCGCCGGAGGAGTCTTGGTGATAAAGGTGAACGACCGGTCCGCATACACGGTGATGACAACCGGGATAATCATACCGATGTCATTCTTGGTGCGCTCGTTGAATTCCTTTGTGAACGCCATAATATTTACACCGTGCTGACCCAGCGCCGGGCCAACCGGAGGAGCAGGTGTTGCTTTACCTGCGGGAATCTGAAGCTTAATAAAACCTGTTACCTTCTGTGCCATACTGCACACCTCCATATTGTGGTTAATGGCGAGACGTTGTGACATCTCTCCCACCGGAACCGCCGAGACGGTTCCGAATTGTTTTTGCATTCATGCAATTAGTCGTCCTGACGGATCACTTGATTCAGCTGTAATGTTGCAGCCGTTTCACGGCCGAACATCGAGATCATGACATCCACAGTGCCGTCCTCCAGATTGATGGCCTGTACCACGCCGGAGAATCCGTCCATTGCGGTTCCGGAGATGGTGACGGTATCGCCCACGGCATAGTTGACTTCGATGCTGGATCCCAGATCCACGCCCATTTTCTCCACTTCGCTTTCGGAAAGGGAGTCGGCTCAGAACCAGGACCGACAAAACCGGTCACGCCACGGATGTTTTTACCACGTGCCATGTGTCATCTGTGTAAACCATTTTCAGAAAGACATAGCCCGGAAACGTCTTGCGTTCCAGTTCCTTTGTCTTGCCGTCCGTGATTTCTGTCACCGTTTCGGTGGGGACCTGAACTTCCAGGATGAGGTCATGAAGCTTTCGGTTTTCAACCACCTTTTCGATATCCTGCTTGACTTTGTTCTCATAGCCGGAATAGGTGTGAATGATATACCATTTAGCGGCCTCTGACATAATTAATCCTCCCTGTTCTGGTCACAATAGTTAGTTGGAAAGTCCCATCAAGAACTGCATCAGCTTCAGCAGACCGGAGTCAATCAGACCGACCAGCACGGAGCCGACGATAACAACCACCAGTACGACCAGTGTGTTGTTAAAGACTTTCTTGCGGTCCGGCCAAACAACCTTTTTGAATTCTTTTCTCAGGTCTTTGAACCAGCCGGCGATTCTGGAAAAGAAGCCTTTCTTTTTCTTACCGTCTTTCTTGCCTTTGCCGGATTTGGTGGAGTCTGCGTTTGCTGCCTTTTTCGCCTTTTTACAGCAGCTTCCTGCCCGGCGTTTTTTCCTTATCAGCCATTGCGTCGGACCCCCATTACTTTGTCTCTCTGTGCAGCGTATGCTTCCGGCAGAACTTGCAGTGTTTGTTCATTTCAATCCGTTCCGGATTGTTCCGCTTGTTCTTCTTGGTGACATAGTTGCGGCGCTTGCATTCTGTACAAGCCAGTGTTACTTTCACTCTCATGATCGGCACCTCCTGCTCGTTTACTTCTTCCGATGTGCGGAAGTCGGTTCTGCTGTTCGTCCGGAACAGCTTTCCGAATCTTTTGCCTCCCTCAGAATCCGTATGGGCTTTATCGCCGCACCGAAACGGGTTCTCACCCGCAGATGGGCAAAAAAATAAACCCCATACAATGAGGTGATTCCAGTATACCATATCCGATGCGGATTGTCAAGCCTTTTCTGAAAAAAAATTTGATTTTCGGAGAAAAATGCAAAAAATGAGCCAGCTTTTTTTCAGAAACCCCTTGCAGATTTTTTTGTGAATTATGATAAAATAGAAAATGAGATATCTGCGCCCCTGTGTGTTTTTGTCGGATTTTTGTGAGAGATCCTGGCATTTTTCCTGCTTTCGACAGCATATCGGTTCTAAAAGCAGTCTGCCTGCGGATATGATGCACCAGGCATCGAATCGTCCGCAGTACTGCCCGGCGGCAGGTTACCAATTGATAAAGGAGTTTAGACACATGGCAAAAATCAGAGTAGCCGTTCTGTTCGGCGGCGTATCCAGTGAGCATGATGTTTCACTGATTTCCGCAGAAAACGTCATTCGCAGCATTCCGAAGGACAAATACGAGGTACTGTGCATCGGCATCACGAAGAAGGGCCGCTGGCTCTATTTCCCCGGCGACATCACGGAGATCCCCACCGGCGCATGGGAACAGAATCCGGACTGCAGCGCTGCGATCCTGTCACCGGATCCGCTGCACGGCGGCATCATCACTATCGAGAACGGCGAGACATACATTAAAAAAGGTAGACGTTGTCTTTCCGGTGCTGCACGGCAGAAACGGCGAGGACGGCAGACTCAGGGCATCATGGAGATGGCACGCATCCCGTATGTGGGCTGCGGCGTTCTGAGCAGTGCTGTGTGCATGGATAAGGGCATGACCCACACTGTATTAGATTATAATGGTATTCAGACTGCAAAGTGGGCGAGCGTTCACCAGCGTGATCTGAACAAGCTGGATGAAAAGTGTGTGGCAATTGCCGAGACGCTGGGATTTCCGCTGTTCGTCAAACCGGCAAACGCAGGTTCTTCTGTGGGTGTAAACAAGGCAAATGACCTGGAGTCTCTGAAGGACGCTGTCCAGATCGCATTTACTCACGATGAAAAGGTCATCATCGAGGAATTCATCGACGGCAGAGAACTGGAGGTCGCTGTATTCGGTTATGATGCACCGATCGCATCCTATGTGGGCGAGATCGAACCGGCTGCGGAATTCTATGATTACGACGATAAATATGTAAACGGCACTTCCAAGCTGTACATTCCGGCACGCATCACCGACCAGGAATCCGACCGCATTCGGGAAACTGCACTGCGTGCGTACCAGGCGCTGGGCTGTAAGGGATTGTCCCGTGTGGACTTTTTTCCTGGCAAAGGACGGCAGCGTGATCCTCAACGAGATCAACACCCTGCCGGGATTCACCAGCATCAGTATGTATCGAAGCTGATGGAACATCTGGGTATGTCGCAGGAGTACCTGGTAGATAAGCTGATCGAACAGGCAATGGAGAATGTAGCCAGAACCTAAGCACGGAAAATCATGTTCTGAGGAAAGGAGATGCTGTTCTGGACAAAGAACAGCAGAAGTGATACCATGAGAAATGATGCGATCGGTGTTTTTGATTCCGGCATGGGCGGATTGACGGCAGTGAAAGAGCTGAACGCTATCCTGCCCCACGAAAACATTATTTATTTTGGCGATACCGCCCGGATTCCTTACGGCAGCCGCAGCCCGGAGACAGTGCTGCGCTATGCCAAGGAGGACGTGGCGTTTCTGCGGCAATATGCGGTGAAAATGATTATCGCCGCCTGCGGTACAGTAAGTTCTATTGTAGGCGACCAGCCCTTTGTGACGGATATGCCGTTTACCGGTGTCGTACTTCCGGCATCCGAGACTGCCTGCCGGGTGACACGAAATGGAAAAATCGGCGTCATCGGAACGCCCGCTACCATCCGCAGCGGCAGCTATGAAAAGGCAATCCACAAGATGCACCCGGAAATGACCGTGTTCGGGCAGGCGTGTCCACTGTTTGTCCACCTGGTGGAAAACGGTTATACCGACCTGCACAATCCGGTGACACGGCTTGTGGCGGAGGAATATCTGGAACCGGTGCGCAAAGCCGGGGTGGATACGCTGATTCTGGGATGTACCCACTATCCGGTCATCCGGGAGATCATCGCCGATTATATGGGACCGGAAGTGCAGCTGATCTCTTCCGGCGCAGAGGCGGCGAAATATGCCCGGCAGTGCCTGGAGACACAGAACCTGCTGGCAGACCGGCAGACACCCGGCGAGAATACCTATTACGTCAGCGACAGCACGGAAATGTTTATCGAAAACGCAGGACATTTCCTGCACCAGGATGTAATGGGAAAGGTGTTCCGCTGCAACTTATAAGTAAGAGAAAAGAAAGGAGCAGGTGACTTTGGAATCTGTTCTGATTACCATGAAAACCAAGCAGATCACGCCGGATGATGAGGAAGAAACAGAACTCATGACCGCCGGAACCTGTGAGAGAAAAGACGGTGTGCTGACCTTGTCCTATGAGGACACAGACGCCACCGGGTTTGCCGGCTCGACAACCACCGTACAGGTGGCGAATGAGTCGCTGGTGACGATCCTGCGCACCGGCACGGCAAATTCCAATCTGACCCTGGAACTGGGAAAAAAGCATTTCTGCCTGTATCAGACACCGTTCGGCGCAATGACCATCGGCGTACAGGCGAAACGGCTGCTCTGCGAACTGGAGGAAAATTCCGGTGTGGTAGAGATGGAATATACCGTAGATATGAACGCAAACTTCCTGTCCGAAAACACCATTACCATGCGGTGGGAACGGCAGAAAGAGACGAAAGGAACGAAGTGAAATATGGCAGATTGTATGAAAAATGCGTCTGAGGCACTGCACCAGCTGCTGGTGGAAGGTCTGGGACGGCTCGTGGCAGAGGGAAAAATTCCGGCAGAACCCATCCCGGCATTCCGGGTAGAAGTTCCGGCAGACAAGTCCCACGGCGACTTTGCGGCAAATGTGGCAATGGTAAGCGCCAAGACCTTCCGGATGGCACCTCGGAAAATCGCCGAACTGCTGCTGGATGCAGTTTCCCTGGACGGCACGATCTTTGACCGTGCAGAAATCGCAGGACCGGGATTCATGAACTTTTTCCTCCAGCAGAAGTGGTTTGCCGACGTGACGGAAACCGTTCTGACAGAGAAGGAAAACTACGGCAGGACCCAGACCGGCGCCGGCAAGCGTGCGCTGGTGGAATTCGTTTCCGCCAACCCGACCGGACCGATGCACGTGGGCAACGCCAGAGGCGGCGCACTGGGTGACAGCCTGGCAGAGATCCTGGACTGGACCGGCTGGGATGTGCAGCGTGAATTCTACGTGAACGATGCCGGAAACCAGATCGAAAAGTTTGCCACTTCTCTGGAAGTTCGCTATCTCCAGCATTTTGACCCGTCTGTGGAAATGCCGGAGGACGCATATCACGGCGCAGACATCACCGAACACGCCGAGAACTTTATCGCCGAGAACGGTGACAAATACGTCAGCACCGATGCCAAGACACGCCGGGATGCTCTGGTGGCATTTGCTCTGCCGAAGAACATCGCCGGTCTGGAACGTGACCTGAAAAAGTACCGCATTGTCTATGACAACTGGTTCCGGGAAAGTACCCTGCACCAGAACGGTCAGGTAAAGTGGGTAGTAGAGGAACTGACCAAGCGTGGCTATACCTATGAGCAGGAGGGTGCTGTCTGGTTCAAGGCAACCGATTTCGGCGCAGACAAGGACTTCGTTCTGGTACGTGCCAACGGCATTCCTACCTATGTTGTGCCGGATATCGCATACCACTATAACAAGCTGATGGTGCGGAACTACGACAAGGCAATTGACATCCTGGGCGCAGACCACCACGGCTATGTGCCTCGTCTGAAAGCGGCACTGACAGCACTGGGCGCAGACGCAAGCCGTCTGGATGTGGTACTGATGCAGATGGTCATGCTCATGCGTGACGGCGAAGTTGTCAAGCTGTCCAAGCGCAGCGGCAAGGCGATCACTCTGGTGACGCTGCTGGATGAGATTCCGCTGGATGCGGCACGGTTCTTCTTCAACACCAGAGAGGCAAATTCCCACTTCGAATTTGACCTGGATCTGGCTGTGGAACAGTCCTCGCAGAATCCGGTTTATTATGTACAGTACGCACACGCCAGAATTTGCAGCCTGCTGCGTGCAATGGCAGAAGAGGGTCTGACGCTGGAACAGTGCGACCATGCAAACCTGGCACTTCTGACACAGCCCCAGGAACTGGAACTGATCCGTCACCTGGCTGCGTTCCCGTCTGAACTGGATGCCGCAGCAAAGGCGTATGATCCGTCTAAGGTCACCAAGTATGCCACAGAGCTGGCGACTTTGTTTCACAAGTTCTATGACGTTTGCAGCATCAAGTATGCAGAGACACCGGAACTGAAACAGGCTCGTCTGCTGTGGCTGAGGCGGCTCGCCAGGGCATTGAAAATGCGCTGCGCATTCTGAAAATCACCTGTCCGGAGAAGATGTGATCGCCGGAAAATACCGGAATCATTACAAACAGGTTACAGCAAAAATCAGATCATTTCTGCTGAATTTGTGCAAAAAACACGAGAAAAGCAACGTAATACTCGAAATACCCCATAAAGTTTAACGACGTATTCACAAATGCCGTCGAAGAATGTGTTACAATTTGTAATATATTGAGCAGGCGAGTTGCATTTGTGCTTGCGAAAAAAGCAGCACTGCTGAAAAGGAAAGGAAGTTCTATATGTCGAACAGATTATTTCAAGGACTGGTTCACCAGATGCGGGATACCATCGACGCAACGGTTGGTGTGGTAGATGATACCGCAACCATCATCGCCTGCAGCGATCTCACCAAGGTGGGAACGACCAACGAGTTCGTTTCTCTGGATCTCAGCGATGTACACGATATTTTCATCCGTGACGGTTATACCTATAAGCCGTTCGGCTCCCGTGCAAAGCCGGAGTATGCCGTGTTCGTTGAGGGCATGGATGACACTGCTGCAAAGTATGCCAACATCCTGGCGATCTCCCTGTTCAATATCAAACAGTATTATGACGAAAAGTACGATCGCAACAACTTTATCAAAAACGTGGTACTGGATAACGTACTGCCGGGCGATATTGTCATCAAGGCTCGTGAGCTGCACTTCAACGCAGAAGTCAGCCGTGTGGTTCTGCTGGTGCGTATCGTATCCGCAAACGATGTTTCTGCATACGATGTCATCCAGAATCTGTTCCCGGACAAGAATAAGGACTTTGTCTTTACCATTTCCGAGACGGATATCGTTCTGGTCAAGGAAATCAAGGGTGCAGTGGATTCCAAGGACCTGGAAAAGCTGGCACGCTCCATTGCAGATACACTGAGCAGCGAGTTTTACACTCGTGTCAATGTTGGTATCGGCACGATCGTTACCGGGGTAAAGGAACTGTCCCGTTCCTTCAAGGAAGCACAGGTCGCGCTGGAAGTGGGCAAGGTATTCGATACCGAAAAGGCCATTGTCAGCTATGATAACCTGGGCATTGCCCGTCTGATCTACCATCTGCCGACAACGCTGTGCGAGACATTCCTGCACGAAGTGTTCAAGCGTGGCAGCATCGAATCGCTGGATCAGGAGACTCTGTTCACCATCCAGAAGTTCTTTGAAAACAATCTGAATGTATCGGAGACTTCCGTAAGCTGTTCGTACACCGTAATACACTGGTGTACCGCCTGGAGAAGATCAAGAAGCTGACCGGTCTGGATCTGCGTGAATTCGACCACGCAATCATTTTCAAGATCGCACTGATGGTAAAGAAGTACCTCTCTGCGAATCCGGCGAAATTCTAATTGAATCCTAGAACAGCGTTCTGCTGTTCTTATCACAAAAGACCGCCGGTGCAGCGTCTGGCGTTTTTGCATCGGCGGTTGCTTTGCGCTTATGGTATAGATGGCGAAAATTGGATGTCTGCGATCAACTGAGAGCCTGCCGCCGGGTGCGGCGGACTCGAAAACGGAAATGACGGACAAGCTTGTCTGTCAGCACCAAAAGAAAGGATGTGTGTGAACTATGGTTGAACTGAAGGATGTCTCTGTGACATATTCCAGCGGCGTAGACGCACTGCACAATGTCAACCTGAAAATCAATGACGGAGACTTTGCCTTTGTGGTTGGCGCTTCCGGTGCCGGTAAAAAGTACCATGATCAAGCTGATCCTGAAAGAGATCAATCCGACCAGTGGTTCGATCTATGTTAATGGGTATAATTTGAATAAACTGCGGCGGCGGCGTATCCCGGCGCTGCGGCGTACCATCGGGTTTGTGTTCCAGGACTTCCGGCTGATCCCGTCCATGACCGTATACGAAAACGTAGCATTCGTGCTGCGTGTAATTGATGCGCCTACGAAGTATATCCGAAAGCGTGTACCAGGATAAGACGAACGCTTATCCGGACGAGCTTTCCGGCGGCGAAAAGCAGCGTGTGGCGATTGCCCGTGCGCTGGTAAACGATCCGCAGCTTATCATTGCGGACGAGCCGACCGGCAACATCGACCCGGAACTGTCCTACGAGATCGTAGAACTGCTCCAGGGCATCAACGATATCGGTACTACAATTCTGATGGTTACCCATGAACATAGTCTGGTGCGCCAGTTTGGCGGACGGATTATCAATATCGATCAGGGACAGATCGTCTTTGACGAAGTGATTGGAGGGAATCTGATCCATGAAAGTTAGTGGTTTCAAGTATCTGGTTGGACAAGGCGTGGAGAACATCTGGAAAAACCGGATGATGGCATTTGCTTCTTTCTGTGTCCTGCTGGTTTCTCTGTTGCTGGTGGGAATGTCGGTGCTGTTTTACATGAATCTGACATCCATGATCGGCGGCGTAGAGGACAAAAACGAAGTCATTATCTATATGGATGAAGGTACGACCGACCAGCAGCTTGCAGATTTTCAATCAGAACTTTCCCAGATTAAAAATATTTCCAGCATCACCTTTTATTCCAAAGAACAGGCGTTTGAAGATCTGAAAAACAGTATGTCTGATTATGAGGTGCTGTTCGATTCTCTGGGGGATGACAACCCGCTGATCGACGGCTACCGCATCCGCATCGACGATATTTCGCAGATCTCCACCACCATCACCCAGATCGAGCAGCTGGATCACATCTACTCGATCCGTGCGCCTATGGACTTTGTCAATGTTCTGACAGAAGTCCGGAAGATCGTCACCGTGGTATTTGGTGTCATTATTGCGGCGTTGATCGTGATTTCCGTGGTCATCGTTTCCAACGCCACAAAGGCGAGCGTGTTCGCACGCCGGGAAGAAATTCAGATCATGAAGTATGTTGGTGCGACCAACGCCTTTATTCGTATCCCGTTCTTTGTAGAGGGTATGATTACCGGTTTGTTTGCCGGAGCAGTAGCGCTGGCGATCACCTGGTTCGGATATGATTCCCTGGTGGGACTGCTCACCGGACAGGTAGACTTCCTGTCGGTCATTGGCATGGGCAGCATCATTCCGTTCCGTGCGCTGGCATGGAAGGTTGCGTTGGCATACCTGGTGACGGGTACGCTGTTCGGCGCATTCGGCAGCATGATTTCGATGCGGAAACATCTGAACGTATAAATGGCACGTTCTGAGGAGGCTAAATATACAAATGAGCAAAAAAAAGAAACACATGGGTCTGCGCTTTTACCAGTGCGGCGCTGTGTCTGAGTATTCTCGCCGCAGGCGTTGCGGCAAACTGGACACCGGTGAAAGATATTCCGGTATCCGCAAAAACACTGGCAGAACTGCAGGAAGAGCGAAAAGAGCAATGAGGCGAAGATCGCCGAAAAGCAGAAACAGCTGGATTCCCTGCAGTCCGATTTGAAGGAAAAAGAAGCATACCAAAAGACTTTGCAGGAGAAGATCACCTTGCAGCAGGAGAATCTGGACATCGTTTCAGAGAAACTGGACCGCATTGCCAAGTCGATCGACGAGACCACGCAGCAGATCTCTCAGGCAGAGGATGATATCAAGGTAATGGAGGCGGATATCGCCATCGGACTGGACGAGTTCAAGATGCGTCTCCGTGCCATGTATGTCCAAGGTAATGACAGCCTGGCGTCTGCGCTGGTTGGCGCAACGGACTTCTACGATCTGCTTTCCAAGTATGAGCTGATGTCCCGTGTGGCAAACCACGACAATGAACTGGTCAACGATCTGAAGGACAAGCTGGAGACCTGCAACGAGAAAAAAAGGCGGAACTGGAAACAGAAAAGTCCGACCTGGAACAGCAGCAGTCTGACCAGCAGCAGAAAAAAAAAAGGATGAGTTCAAGACTGCCATCGAAGATCTCCAGCAGACTTATGCGGAGACCGACGAGGCAAAGGAACAGATGGAGCGTCAGAAAGAACAGCTGAACGGCGATGTTGCAACTCTGGAGAAGAACAACAAGGAACTGGATGCCGAGGAACAGGATATTAAGGCGGCAATCGCTGCGGCGGCTGAGGCAGAAAAGAAGAAAAAAGGCTGCGGAGGCAGCAGCTGCCGAAGAGGCAAAAGAAAAAGCTGGCTGCACAGCAGGAGGAGGGAAAAAGAAGAATCAGTCCACTTCCAATAGCAGTAATAACAGTTCCAGCAGTAATTCTTCCAAGAGCGACAGCAGCAGTTCCAACAGCAGCTCGAATAATAGTTCCAGCAACTCCTCTTCCAGCGACAACAGTTCATCCGGCAGCGATGACAGCGGCAGCACAGTTGCACCGTCCGGCGGCGGATTCACCTGGCCGTGTCCGGGATTCTATACCGTTTCCAGTACATTCGGCAACCGCTGGGGTACAACACATGGCGCTATTGATATTGCCGGCGGCAATGCCGGTGCGGCAATCGTGGCAGCGAAGAGCGGCACAGTCGTTCGTGTCGTAACCGGATGCTCTCATAAGACGGTACATATTCTACATTGTACGGTCACATGGCATCTGTATCGGTTTCTGTGGGACAGTCTGTCAGTGCCGGTCAGACCATTGGCTATGTAGGAAGTACCGGTTTCTCCACCGGGTTTTCCACCTGCACTTTGAAGTGCGTGTCAATGGCACAAAGGTTGACCCGATGAAATATCTCTAATCAATCGTAAATACTAGGAAAAGGGCAGGGGTGTTCAGTTTGGACCCTCTGCCTTTTTGGAAAGAAGGGCGATGTCATATGAAAGAGAAACAAAACGAAAGCTTGGAGACCAGTCAGAAAGACAACACGATCCCGGTGCGGAAATCCACACTGATTCTGCTGTTCTGTCTGTGCGGCGTTCTTGCTGCCGGAACAGGTGTGGGCATCTATCGGAACTACCGCAGCCAGGATACGTACCGGGAACTGGATCAGCTGGCGAAAACTGTCAAGCAGAACTACTATACGGATGTGGACGAAAACGACGTGATGCAGGGCGCTATGAAAGGCTATGTTGCCGGTCTGGACGATCCGTATTCCCAGTATATGACAGACGAGGAGTACAGCGCCTATCAGACGGACGAGGCAGGGCAGACCATCGGCATCGGCGTAACCGTGCAGCAGAACGAGGACGGCTACCTCCAGGTGGTGTCCGTCAGCGACGATTCTCCGGCAAAGGATGCTGGGATACAAGCGGATGATGTGATTCTCAAAGTCGGGGAAGATGATGTGGCAGAACTGGGCTATGCCGGCGCAGTGGCGCAAGTGCGTGGCGAGGCTGGCACTACTGTTACGCTGACCATTCAGCGTGGCGATCAGACCAAGGAACTGGAAGTGGAGCGCCGCAGCATGGATGTGATTACGGCACAGGGCAAGATGCTGGATGGGAATATCGGCTATATCCGGATCAGCGCTTTCAAAGGCAATACCCCGGAGCAGTTCCAGGCGATTTTTGACCAGCTGGTGCAGGACGGCGCAAAGGCGCTGGTGTTTGACCTCCGAGATGACGGCGGCGGACTGGTGGATGCGCTGGAACAGATTCTGGATCCGCTGCTGCCGGAGGGTGATATCGCCATCGCAACCTATCGGGACGGCACGACCAAGACGCTGGTAAAATCCGATGCGGAGGAGTGCAATCTCCCTATGACGGTAATCGTCAACGGCAACACTGCCAGTGCTGCAGAGCTGTTCACAGCATCGCTGCACGACTTCGGCAAGGCATCCATCGTGGGTACGCAGACCTTCGGCAAGGGCATTATGCAGGTGACGCAGACCATGCCCGGCGGCGGAGCGCTGACGCTGACGGTTGCGACCTATCAGACCACAAAGGGAGAATGCTACCACAAAGTGGGCATTACTCCGGATGAAATTGTAGAACCGGGCGAGGATGCGATAGACTACGATAATCCCGACCCGGAGAAAGATCCGCAGCTGAAAAAGGCAATCGAAATGGTGACACAGTGACTGTAAATCTTTTTTGAACAGACATCCGCTTGTCCCGGCTCTGTGCTATAATGAAAGCATCACCACAAGAAAAAGCAAAGGAGACGACAACAATGGAGTCAGAAAAAACAGCCGGATGCTGGAACTCTTTTTTCGGGTGCTGCGTGGAGAGACGGTTTCCGTCAAGGCAGTTGCCGAAGAATATGGTGTGTCCACCAAAAGCGTGGGCAGAGATATTGCAAAGATACAGGAGTTCCTCACGGATCACCGAGATCTGATGCAGCAGGCGGAACTGATCTATTCCTATAAGGATAAGGCGTATCACCTCAGCTGTGACGAGTTCCTGAAAAACAAGGAGCTGTTCGCACTGGTAAAAAAGTGATGCTGGGCAGCCGCTGCTTTTTCGAAAGAGGACGTGCTGCGCATGATTGCCAAGCTGAAACGGTTTACGACCATCCAGGATCGGGAAAAGTTCGAAAAGCTGGTACGCAAGGATCTATCACTACCACGAGGTGAAATCGGACTGCAATGCTCTCATCGATAATCTGTGGAACCTGATCCAGATGATCGACGAAAAGCGCCTGGTGACCATCACGTATTACAAGATGAACCGGGAAAACATCAAGCGGAAGATCAAGCCGGTGTCGCTGATGTTCAGCGAGTATTACTTTTTACCTCATCGCCTACGAGGCGGATGATGAGAAGTATCTGCCGAAGTTTTTCCGGGTGGATCGCATTGTGGCAATGACGGAGCATCGGGAGCGGTTCACACTGGAACGAAAGTATGACTTTGACGAGGGCGACCTCCGGGAGAAAAACCAGTTTCTGTTTCCGGGCAAGACGGAGAAGATACGCTTTTCCTTTTCCGGACTGTCTGTGCAGGCAATTCTCGACCGGCTGCCCACGGCAAAGGTGGTGGAGCAGAACGGCAATACCAGCATGATCGAGGCAGAGGTCAACCACGGCAGAGGCATTGTAATGTACCTGCTTTCCCAGGGCGCATGGGTCAAGGTACTGTCACCCCAGAGCCTGGTGGAGGAGATGCAGGAGGAGCTGCGGCAGATGTGCAGCGCCTATGACATCTGAGCAAATTGGATAACATGGATTCGAAAAGACTTGTGTGACATAACGCCGCACAGGTCTTTTTTTTGGTATGCAGCACCTTTCGGAATGTTGTCATGAAGTTACTACTTTTGTCATGAAAAATGGTATTATTTCTGTGCAGAGTGTGCTAAAATAAAAACAATGAAACCGATGAAAAAACAGTCCGTTTTGGTGCAGTTCCTTCGGAACGCATGAAACGGCATAAGACCAAATAAGAAAGTGAGGAAAAAGAATGCGAATGAAAGTATTCCGGCGCTGTCTGGCAGTTTTCTGCGCAGCGGTGCTGAGTGTCGGCAGTCTGGCAGCAATGCCGGCGGCTGCCGAGACAAAAACCTAATCACAAACTCCACATTTGACAGCGGTACAACGGGCTGGGGGACATACCAGGCGAGCGGCGGCAGCGCCACGCTTTCTGCCCAGAATGGCAAGCTAGCGCTCCAGATCAATTCTGTGGGGAAGCTGAATTATTCCGTGCAGTGCAATTATGATGTGATTCCGCTCTACAAAAACGGCGTGTATCATGTCAGCTATGAGATCTCTTCTACCACAGACCGCTATGTTGAGGCGATGATCCAGCAGAACGGCGGCACATACCAGGCGTATACCTGGAAAGGCATTGATCTTACCTCTGAGCCGCAGACCATCGATTATGAGTTTACCATGAAACAGGACACAGATATCATGTCCAAGCTGGTGTTCAACTGCGGACTGGAAAACGGGGAGGATCTCGACCCGCACACCATCTACCTGGACAATGTCAAGGTAGAACTGGTGGACGATTCCAAGGTGGAATATGACGATATCCTGCCCTATGCACCGTCGATCATCACCGACCAGGTGGGCTATCAGCCGGAGGAAACCAAAACGGCAGTATTCCGGGATGTAACAAATGAGACCAGCTTTTCCGTTGTCAACCAGGACAGCGGTAAGGTCGTGTATACCGGCGAGCTTTCCGCATCCAAGTTCAATTCCATGGCGAATGAAACCGACTGGACAGGAGACTTCTCCGCAATCACAGAGCCGGGAACTTATTACATCACCTGCGGCGGACTGGATCAGTCCTATGCCTTTACCATCGGCGAAGATGTGTATAATGGCTTGCTGGATGATACGGTGCGGATGCTCTATCTTCAGCGCTGCGGCACAAAAAAATAGAGGATGACACATTCGGTCACGCCGCCTGTCACAACACGCTGGCGACTGTTTATCACACCAGCGACAAGATAGACGTCAGCGGTGGCTGGCACGATGCCGGAGACTATGGCAGATACGTGGTGCCGGGTGCAAAATCCGTGGCAGACCTGCTCATTGCCTACGGGCAGAACCCGGGGATGTTCAGCGACAGCATCGGCATTCCGGAGAGCGGAAACGGCGTCCCGGATGTGCTGGACGAGGCACGCTATGAACTGGAATGGATGCTGAAAATGCAGGACAGCGAGACCGGCGGCGTGCATCACAAAGTCAGCTGTGAGAATTTCCCAGGATATGTGATGCCGGAAAACGAAACGGATGAACTGATCGTGACACCGGTTTCCACTACGGCTACTGCAGACTTCTGCGCCGCAATGGCGATGGCATACGAGTATTATCAGAATGTGGATCAGACCTTCGCAGAGACCTGTCTGGATGCGGCAAAGAAGGCGTGGGCTTTCCTGGAAAAGAATCCGAACTTTATTTTCTCCAATCCGTCCGATATCACAACCGGTGATTACGGCGATAGTTTTGACACAGATGAACGGTACTGGGCAGCAGCACAGATGTGGCGTGCCACCGGGGAGGAAACCTATCGTTCTGCTCTGGAAAAGATGAGCGTACAGACCGGCATGGACTGGATGGAAATGGGCGATTACGGCAACTTCGCCATCCTCACCATGAAAGGCGTGGATGATTCCACGATCTATACCCGTGCAAAGCGTTCGATTCTGCAGTCCGCAGACAAGGCAAAATCCCTGGCGCAGAATGACGCATACGGCGTATCAGTGGCGAAATATAACTGGGGCAGCAACATGGGCGTTGCCACATCCGGCATGATCCTGAACCTGGCATACCAGCTGACAGAAGATTCTTCTTATCTGGAGACATCCCGGAGCAACCTGCACTATCTGCTGGGCAGCAATGCCGTGGGCGAGTGCTTTGTTACCGGTTACGGCACAGTTTCTCCGGAGCATCCGCACCACAGACCGTCTATGGCGAAGAACCAGGCGATGAAGGGAATGCTGGTCGGCGGCGTGAACTCCGGTCTGGAGGACAGCGCTGCCAAGGCGTACTGCGCCAACTCTCCGGCGGCGAAGTGCTATGTGGACAACTGGGAAAGCTATTCCACCAACGAGATCACCATTTATTGGAACTCCCCGCTGACTTGTCTGCTGGCAATGAGCGGAAAGCACAGCGCCGATACACCGGAGGAGGATATCCTGCCGGGCGATGTGAACCTGGACAAGGCAGTGAATACGGCAGACATCGTACTGCTGCAAAAGTATCTGCTGGGTGCGGAGACGCTGACAAAGGCACAGGCGAAAAATGCCGATGTTCTGGCGGATGAGACTGTAAACGGTTTTGATCTGACTGTACTGCGGCAGATGCTGACCGAACAGAATGACGATTCGGACAAGGGCAACGAACCGAGTTCCGATGCAGATGTTTTGGCTGATTTCCGCAAAGGGTGCGACTAGTCTGTTTGAGGCATCTGACGGCTGGACAAACGGCAATCCTTTTGACTGCGGCTGGACGAAGAACAACACGTCCTTTGACAACGGCGTGCTGAATCTGACCATCGACAAGGATACTTCCGGGAAGTACAACTACACCGGTGCAGAGTATCGCTCTACCGACCACTACGGTTACGGCTACTACGAAACGTCTATGAAGGCAATCAAAAACGACGGCGTGGTTTCCTCGTTCTTCACCTATACCGGACCATCGGAGAGCAATCCGTGGGACGAGATCGACGTGGAGGTCCTGGGCAAGGATACCACAAAGGTGCAGTTCAACTACTACACCAACGGTACCGGAAACCACGAGTATCTGTACGACCTGGGCTTTGATGCTTCTGAGGGATATCACACCTATGGATTCGACTGGCAGAAGGATTCCATCACCTGGTATGTGGACGGCAAGGCGGTTTACACTGCCACCAGCAACATTCCGGTGACACCCGGCAAGATCATGATGAATGTATGGCCGGGCATCGGCGTCAACGACTGGCTGAAACCGTTTGATGGCACAACGCCGCTGACTGCCAGCTACGAATGGGTGACTTATCAGAAGGCATCCAAGGCAAACTAAAGCCAAACTTCTATTCTTCATATTCATTCCCATTCTTCGGGTGCAATGAAACAGCGCCGCATTTCCGAAAAAGGAGATGCGGCGCTGTTTTTGTGTTGTTGAATCAAATTACGAAAACCGTGTGCTGTTTTGAAACTGCCGGCGGTATTCCTTCGGCGTCATGCCTACGTATTTCTGAAACACCTTGATGAAATAGCTCTGGGAGCTGAAACTGAGCAGACTGCTGATCGCCGATGCCGGCTGCTGGGTGTATTGGAGCAGATTCTTTGCTGCCTCGATCTTTTGATAGCGATATATTCGCTGATGCTGACGTGCATTTCTTCCTGGAATTTTCGGGAGAGATGGGGCGCACTGACTGCCGCTGCATCTGCCACATCCTGTAAGAAAATACGGCTGTGCAGGTGAATGCTGATGTAATCCATAGCTTTCAGCACCAGCGGCGAATGCTGTGCGGTGTCCTGCAGGCGGCGCATCTTTCCTGTAAAGTCCTGTATCACCTGATAATGCAGCACGCGTATCTGCGGTTCACTTTTTGCTGCATCGGTGCGCTGAATATACAGGTCGCTGAGACTGAACGCCTCTTCCTGCGGCATACCGCCCTGGATGCAGTAGCGTGTCAGCATGGAAATGGTGATGATCAGGTGATATTTCAGATTGCGCAGCGGATCTTCACTCAGCTTGCCGTAACCCTTTCCACCCAGCGGCGAGTACAGCAGATGCACCGTGTCGCTGTTCCCGGAAACGACACTTTCAAAAAGGCAAGTTCCGTTCCCAGCATAGCGTGTGGGATCTCCTGTTCCCGCTGTGCCGTCAGAAAATGGGTGAAATCCTGTTCAGCGGTCTGGTTCTGTACCGCTGTGTAAAGCTGTAAAAAACTGCCGTAGCTGTTCCAAGCGTTCCTGGTTGAGTCGGAATTGCTTTCCGTCCCGGCACAGGAATCCGAAATCGGTCATGGCATCCAGCAGTGCATCTGTGGGGACATCTTTCGGCAGCGCCTTTTTCAGCGCAGTGCGTGTCTGCTTTCCGTGCTGAATGCTGTACAGCAAGAACTGCACCGCCTCAGCGTGGGACAATATTTCTTTCAGTTCCATGGCTTATGCTCCCACGATCATTTGCCGCAGCCGTGCCAGATCGAGTCCGCTGACACTGCCGTCCGGGAAAATATCTGCCGCCTTTGCCTGGTCGGCTTGCAGTACGCCGCTGCCCAGCAGGTAACGCTGTAAGAGCAGTAAATCGGCAAGATCGGTTTTGCCGTCTCCGTTGATGTCTCCGGCAACAGGCTGTTCTGCTGTGGAAAGCGTCAGCTTTTTGAATACGGTTTTCCAGTCGGATGTGGTGTAGAGACAGTAGATGGTATGGTCTGCCGCCGCCAGAACCGGCTGGTTCACCGTCTCCTGTGCGATGGGATTTCCTGCCTGTGTCCAGGTCTGTGCCGTCTTGTCCAGCTCACAGAGGAGAAACTCGCCCGGCGACTGGGCATTGACTGCCAGGTAAAATCCGCCGTCCGCTGCTGCCGGTACAAGCTGGAACGCTCTGTCTTTGGCGGTATCCGGCAGGGGGGTACGAAACGACAGCGCCGTCTGTCCAGCGGTACAGGTCGGCCTTTCCGCCGGAGGGTGTGATCCAGATATCTTCGCCGTCTGCCAGAACGCTGACCATGCCGCAGTCCTGGTCGGACAGGGCTGTGCTGTTCCAGCTGCTGCCGTTCCACACAGCCGCTTTGGGGACGCCGTTGTCATTTAAGTCCCGGTAGCCGATGAGGACCGTTTCTCCGGAGACAGCGATCTCCATGTTGCAGGCGTTTGCCGCAATGGTGCTGCCCAGGGCGGACAAGGTGTCAGTTGCCGTGTCGTAGCACGCCGCCTGTAAAGCGTAGGGGAATGTGCCGGTGGTATAGGTGAGATACAGCTTGCCGCCGGATGCAGTCATGTCTGCATACTGTGCCAGTTCTGTTCCGGTATAGCAGGTCTCCCAGGCGGTGCCGTTCCATCGGCACAGGCGCAGGAAATACTGGTCATCTTGGTAGAGCAGGTATGGGGTGTTGCCGGCGAAAGCAAGTTTGGGGTTGTAGACACTGCCGGAAATGGCAGTGCTGACAGGTGTGAGCGTGTCCCCGTCCAGACGGTACAGCACGGTGCCGCTGTCCGAGGCGGAAGCCAGATAAACGCTGCCGTCACTGCCGGTACACATATCATAGCTCTGGAGTTCCTGAGAGGTGGGAACATCGCAGACGGACTGCCAAAGTTGACGGTCGGAGACATCCGCAAAGGATGCGGAAAAGGTCAGCGTGCCGTCCGGCTGTATCTGGATATCGTCCAGGGCAATGCCGCTGTTTGTGCCGTCGCTGTAGACCAGCGCACCGTCCTGGAACGTTTTGGTCAGGTCGGTTGTGCCGATGGAATCCGGTGCATTTGTGCCGCCGTAGCAGGAACGGGTGAGGTCACCTTGTCCGGCATTCAGTGCCGTTTCGCCGGGACGGAATACGTAAATGCCGTCGGTGTCGCCACGGTAGTTCCCTGGACAGCCGTGTTGATGCGGTAGACGACCATGCCCTCGCCGTAGATTTTGGTGTCCAGCTCATCGGAATACTGCTTGCCGGGCTTGCGGTATTCCACAGCGAAAAATTCCGTGTCGGAGAACGGCGTTTTCAGCAGGTACAGCCGGTTTCCGCTGTCTGAGGATGCCGGCTGTAAGGTGTACGTGCCGTCCTTGGTGATGGTTTCAGCATCCAGCCAGCCGGAAACCGCATAGCGCTGGTAGGCAAGGGGATATTGCAGGAAAATGGAGTTTGTCGCCATAATGTCCCACTGTCCCACGGGATTTCCGGTAGAAGTGTCCTTGCGGTATAAGTCGGGGTAGCCCATGCTGTGCATGAACTCGTGGCAGAGCGTTCCCCTTAACGCCGCTGAATATGGTGGAACTGAGCAGGGTATAGCTGCTGAGCAGGTTGATACTGCTCACCGGCGTACCGTTCAGTTCCAGACCGTTGACATGAAACGCCTTTTGCCCAGAGCGGATCGCTCATATCCTCTGCCTGACCATCCACCACTAAAGTCACGTTGTCGATCACACCGTCTTGGTTTCCGTCCAGGGGCGTGTCCGCAGAAACGGTGATATTCTGTACCATTTCCAGGGCATACTGGTTGTAGTCGGTATAGCCAGACTTTTTCCTGTTTCAGCACATGGGGCTGGATCACGCCGTCCTGCATCTGGGGAAAATAGGAGGTGACGTGAACCTTGCCGTAGGAAATGGTGTCCATGTATTTTGCCAGGGAACGATAGGTGTCGGTGCTGTTGCACATGGCGACCATGTCCTCGGTCTTGTCTGCCATAAAGTTGTCCGTATCAGCGGGAGGCGAACTGTGCAAACAAACGCTATTGTTCACCTGCTGCACACTGTCGGCCGCCTGTGCGGAAATGCCGCCGAACGGGACTCCGGCAAGACACAGTACTGCACTCAGCATCACTGGAAATGGTTTCGGGAATCTATGTTTTTTCATCTGTTTTCTCCCTGTCCGGACAGGTTTCGGGCTGTCCTGGTATAATACTTCTATTATACCATACGGCGGTGCATTTCCGCAATGGAAACACTGCACAAAACCGAGGGCGATTCTTTGGCAGAAAAGCTTTTTTTTCGGAAATTTGCAAAAACACTTGACAAGCTTTTCTTCGTCGTGTATAATAGCATATGTAACCTATCAAAAACATAGGATTTAGAAAACGAGAGGAGCGGACGAAATGGAAAACACACGTTCGGAAAGGAATACGGCTTTCAGACCAGAGCCGTCCACACAGGCAATGACGTTGACGCAGAGACGGGTGCGATCAAGCGCCCAATCACCATGGCGAACAGCTATGCTCTGCCCTATGACCCCAGCGATTTGAACTGGAGCAGTGCCGGAAAGAATCTGTATACCCGGAACGGCGGCTCGAACCAGCAGTATTTGCAGGAAAAGCTGGCATCTCTGGAGGGCGGAGAGGACTGCATCGTGCTGGCGAGCGGCGTTGCGGCACTGTCGGGCTTGTTCTTTGCACTGCTGGAAAGCGGCGATCACGTGGTATTTTCCAGTGTGACCTATATTGCGGTGTACCGTCTGCTCCATGAGCTTTTGAAGAACAAGTTCCACGTGGACACCACCATTGTGGACACCTCCGATCTGGAGGCAGTGAAAAAGGCGATTCGCCCGAACACCAAGCTGGTGCATATCGAAACGCCGGGAAATCCCACGCTGACTATCTCGGACATCCGTGCCATTGCGGACATTGCCCATGAAAACGGCGCATTGCTGTCGGTGGACAACACCTTCGCATCGCCCTATAACCAGCGTCCCATTGAACTGGGCGCAGATTTCACCATTGAGAGTCTGACCAAGTATATCAACGGACACGGCGATGCTATGGGCGGTGCGATCATCGGCAAGAAGGAGTATCTGGATATCATCCGGGCGCAGTCGCAGGTCAATCTAGGTGCGACCATCAGCCCGTTTAACGCATGGCTCATCATGCGTGGTTCTGTAACTCTGCCGCTCCGGATGCGTCAGCACAACGAAAATGCACTCCGTGTGGCGAAGTATCTCCAGACTGTAAAGGGTGTCAGCTTTGTGGCATATCCCGGACTGGAAAGCCACAAGGGACATGACATCGCCGTAAAGCAGATGCAGGGCGGATTCGGCGGCGTGCTGTCGTTCGGACTGCACGCAGACCATGATACCTACAATCGCTTTGTCAGCCATCTGAAAGTTATTACCTCGGCAGTGTCCCTGGGACATGACGAGAGTCTGATCGTGTTCCTGGGCGAAAAATGATGAGCGGCAGTATCTGTATCCGGAGGAGTTCCACGGTGGATTTTTCCGGTTCAGCGTGGGCATCGAGGATGCAGAGGACATTATCGCCGACCTGGAACAGGCGTTTGCAAAAGAGGGGCTGCTGTAAATGGCATTGAACGCATTTTCAAGAACAGAACTGCTGGTGGGAAAGCCGGCAATGGAACGGCTGGCGCAGGCGAGAGTGGCGGTATTCGGCATTGGCGGTGTCGGCGGCTATACGGTAGAGGCGCTGGCACGGAGCGGCGTGGGTGCGCTGGATCTCATCGACGATGACCGGGTATGCCTTACCAATATCAACCGCCAGATCTACGCCACCCGGAAGACCGTAGGGAAATATAAAGTGGAAGTAGCAAAAGAACGCATCCTCCAGATCAATCCGAACTGCCAGGTCGAGACACACTGTGCCTTTTATATGCCGGACACAGCGGCGCAGTTTGATTTTACACAGTATGACTATGTGGTAGACGCCATCGACACTGTGACTGGTAAGCTGGAGATGGTAGAGCAGGCATACCGTGCCGGCACGCCGCTTATCAGCTCCATGGGCGCCGGAAACAAGATGGATCCCACTGCATTTGAGGTGGCAGATATCTATGAAACCTCAGTCTGCCCGTTAGCAAAGGTGATGCGCCACGAACTGCGAAAGCGTGGAATCCCTGGGCTGAAAGTGGTCTATTCCAAAGAAAAGCCCATTGCGCCAAAAGAGGACATGGCAAACAGCTGCAAGACCCACTGCATCTGTCCGCCGGGAACCGCCCGGAAGTGTACCCAGCGGCGGCAGGTACCCGGCAGTAACGCCTTTGTGCCGTCAGTGGTGGGACTTATCATCGCCGGAGAGGTGATAAAGGATCTGGTCGGCTGGAACAGTTGACAGCCTGCAAAATAAAGCATATAGAAAAGCCGTATCACACACCGGATTTTCCGGCAGGTGGTACGGCTTTTTGTGTTATCGTAATTTTAGAACGAAACGACCAGCTGCATTTTGAACTGTTCTTCTCCGTAGACAGCATGGGGAATGTCCTTGGGCATAATCAGCGTTTCGCCGGCATGGAGCAGGAATACTTCTCCGCCGACGGTAAACTTCCCGGTACCCTCCAGCACAGTCACCATTGCGTCACCGCCGGCAGCGTGCGTGGAGATTTCTTCGCCCTTGTCAAAGGAAAAAATGGTCATGCTGACCTTGTCATTCTGTACCAGCGTTTTGCTGACAACCTGACCGGTCTGATATTCTACCAGATCTTTCAGCTGCAAAACAGCCTGCTTTTCAATGTTCTTGTACATGGTCTTTACCCTTTTTCATGCTTTTCCAGCCAGTGTGCCGCATAGGAACACGTCGCTGTCACCTGTTTTCCGTCTGCCCGGATCTGCGCCACGGCACGGGAGACCAGTTCTCCGGCAATGCCCATACCTCGGAGAGAATCGTCTACGAATGTATGGTCAATGCAGCATACGCCGGGCGTTGTTTCCGGAAAGGTGATCTCAGCCACGCACTTTCCGGCAGCATCTGTGCAAAAGATGCGGTTCGGTTCGCTTCGATATTCCATAGAATGCCTTTCTCAGAGTGCCTTTTTGATGGCAGCCAGCAGATCGTCATAGGATTCGAACGCCGGCAGTTCCGGATAGTCTTTCTTGATCTGTTCGGTGCTGCGGAAGAGGAAGCCCGCCTTGCTTGCCTCAATCATGGCGAGGTCGTTGTGGCTGTCGCCGCTGGCGATCGTTTCATAGCCAATGGACTGGAGTGCCTTAACGGTGGTCAGCTTTGAATTTTCACAGCGCATCTTGAAACCGGTGATCTCGCCGTCCGGCGCAACTTCCAGGGAGTTGCAGAAAATGGTGGGATAGCCCAATTTTTTCATGAGCGGACCTGCAAACTGAGTGAATGTGTCGCTGATGATGATGACCTGTGTTGTGGCACGCAGTTCGTCCAGGAACTCCTTTGCGCCCGGCAGAGGATCGATCTTTGCAATGGTTTCCTGGATCTCTTTCAGGCCCAGACCGTGTTCCTTCAGCACACCCAGACGCCAGTGCATCAGCTTGTCATAATCCGGCTCGTCTCTCGTGGTACGTTTCAGTTCGGGATGCCGCTCTCTTCTGCAAAAGCGATCCAGATCTCCGGTACCAGTACGCCTTCCAAATCCAAACATACAATATTCATAGTATGTGATTCCTTTCCTTTGCCCGATACAACCATATTTTGTGCATTCGGACGTTGTTTACTCTTGCTATTATAACACACTCAGCCGGAAAATGCAACCGCTTTTTTCCGCCACTTTCCCGTCCGGTACTCCAAAAACGAGATAAGCCAGTTGGAAAACCAGCCGATGGGTACGGCGCACCACACCATCTGAATGCCGAACCGGGGCGCCATGGTAACTGCGAATATTACCCGGATGCTCAGATTCACCAGATTGGCGATGGTGAACATTTTCATGTCGCCTGCACCACGCAGCAGCCCGTCCACCGCCATTTTGAACCCGATCAGACAGAAGAACCAGCCCATGAATGTGAGATAGCCCTCGCCGGTGGCGTATGCCGCAGCCGTGCCGTCTGTCCCCAGGAACAATGTGACCAGCGGCTTTGCCAGCAGTTCTACGCAAATGCAGATCAAAACGGCACTCGCCAGCACCATCTTGTTGGCTGCGTGGTAGCCCTTTACCACACGCTCCTGTTGTTTTGCACCAAGATTCTGTGCCGTATAAGAGGACAGGGCATTGCCGAACGCTGTCATCGGCACAATGCAAATGGACTCTACACGCATCGCCGCCGAGAATCCGGCAAGTGCCTCTGAACCAAAGCTGTTTACCACAGACTGCACCAGCATCATTCCGATGGAAACCGTTGACTGCTGGAGAATAGAGGGCAGGGCGATTCGTGTCATTCCCATCAGTTCTGTCCGGCTGAATACACCGGGTTTCTCACAGGGAAAACGCCGCAGTTCCCACAGCAGCACGCCGAAAGAAAGCACTGCTGAAATTCCCTGTGCGATCAGCGTCGCCCACGCCGCACCAGCTACGCCCATATCAAAGCGAGTGACAAAGACCATGTCCAGCGCCACGTTAAATACAGAGGAAAAGATCAGAAAATACAAAGGAATCCTGGATTTTCCCAGGGCGTTAAACATGGATGAGAATACGTTGTACAGAAACAAAAACGGCAGCCCCAGGAAGTAGATGTTCAGATATTCCACAGATATTCCCAGAACATCTTCCGGTGTTCTCAAGACCTCCATGATCCAGCGGCTCAGTCAAGCCCCAGTCCGCCCAGCAAGATGCTGACGCCCAGAAACGCCAGACAGGCAGTATAAAGCGCCAGTTTCATCCGCCTGTATTCCTTTGCGCCGAAATAGCGGCTCACTGCCATCGATGCGCCGATGCCGCCGCCAATGGCAACGCAAATGAAAATGTTAGTCAGCGCATAGGAGGCGCCAACTGCCGCCAGTGCCTGTTCGCCTACATAGCGTCCCACAATGGCAGAGTCCGCCAGCGTGTACAGCTGTTGAAACAGATTTCCCAGAACCATGGGCAGGGAGAAAAGAAGCAGCGCCGGCAGGGGCTTTTTTCGTATCAAATAGTCGTTTTCCATGATGTCTTACATACTCCTTGTCAAAATTACTGTAATATAATCAGTATAGGACGAGCATCGTGGAAAAGTCAACCGTTTCTTATGAACAAATCAAGTTGCGGCAAAGAGGGAGCAATCACACTGTAGTTAGCCTAGACTAACCAAGATTAGGATGATTGGTAAGAAATTTACAGAAAATGCTTGATTCCTGCCGGAAGATGGTGTATAATAGAGGACGTATGCAGATCGTATACAATGCCATATCATGAAAGGAGTTTGACCATGATTTATTCAAACGAAGTAAACGAAATGTGCTGCGTAAAACAGGGCGTTCAGCACGGTGCTGCACCGATTCCTGAGGAAGCAAAGTGGGTAAAGGCAAAGGAAATCTCTGACATTTCCGGTCTGACACACGGTGTGGGCTGGTGCGCACCGCAGCAGGGTGCCTGTAAGCTGACCCTGAATGTAAAAGAGGGTATCATTCAGGAAGCACTTGTAGAAACCATCGGATGTTCCGGTATGACCCACTCCGCAGCTATGGCAGCAGAGATCCTTCCGGGCAGAACCATTCTGGAGGCACTGAATACAGACCTCGTTTGCGATGCGATCAATACTGCAATGCGTGAACTGTTCCTGCAAATCGTATACGGCCGTACACAGAGTGCATTCTCTGAAGAAGGTCTGCCGATCGGCGCTGGTCTTGAAGACCTTGGTAAAGGTCTGCGTTCCCAGGTTGGTACCATGTACAGCACTCTGAAGAAGGGTCCCCGCTATCTGGAAATGACCGATGGCTATGTTACCAAGATTGCTCTGGACGAAGATGATGAGATCATCGGCTACAAGTTTGTAAACTTCGGCAAGATGATGGACTTCATCAAGGCTGGCGACGATGCAAACACTGCTTTCGAAAAGGCACAGGGTCAGTATGGCCGTGTTGCTGATGCAGTGAAGTTTGTTGACCCGAGAAAAGAATAAGGAACAGGAGGAAACAACCCATGGCATTATTTGAATCATATGAGAGAAGAGAAAAGCAGATTCTGGCTGTTCTGAAAGAATATGGCATCGACTCTATTGAGGGCGCTGCTGAAGTAACCAAGGCAGCTGGCCTGGATGTATACAAGATGGTAGAGGGCATTCAGCCGATCTGTTTCGAAAACGCAAAGTGGGCTTATACCGTTGGCGCAGCTATCGCAATCAAGAAGGGCTGCCGCAGAGCTGCTGACGCTGCTGCTGCAATCGGTGAAGGTCTGCAGGCATTCTGCATCCCTGGCTCTGTTGCTGACCAGAGAAAAGTTGGTCTGGGTCACGGTAACCTGGGCAAGATGCTGCTGGAAGAAGACACCAAGTGTTTCGCATTCCTGGCTGGTCACGAATCTTTCGCTGCTGCTGAGGGTGCGATCGGTATTGCTGAAAAGGCAACCAAGGTTCGTAAGGAACCGCTGCGTGTTATCCTGAACGGTCTGGGCAAGGACGCTGCACAGATCATCGCTCGTGTAAACGGCTTTACCTATGTAGAGACCGAGATGGACTACTACACCGGCGAAGTCAAGGAAGTATTCCGCAAAGTGCTATTCAAGGATGCAAACAGCCCTCGTGCAAAGGTTAACTGCTACGGTGCAAATGACGTTACCGAAGGCGTTGCAATCATGTGGAAGGAAGGCGTAGACGTTTCCATCACTGGTAACTCCACCAACCCGACACGTTTCCAGCATCCGGTGGCAGGTACATACAAAAAAGAATGTATCGAACGCGGTAAGAAATACTTTCTCCGTTGCTTCCGGCGGTGGTACAGGCCGTACCCTGCATCCGGACAACATGGCAGCAGGTCCTGCATCCTATGGTATGACCGATACCATGGGACGTATGCACTCTGACGCACAGTTCGCAGGTTCCTCTTCCGTTCCGGCTCACGTAGAAAAGATGGGTCTGATCGGCATGGGCAACAACCCGATGGTTGGTGCGACTGTTGCTGTTGCAGTATCTGTTGAAGAGGCTGCTAAAGGCTGGCAAATTCTAAGAAACTGCGTGGATTTTCCATGTAAATAGAAAAAGAGGGCATTTCGGCTAATTTGGCTGAGATGCTCTTTTTGAAGTTGTGCGGAGAATGTTGCATTTCTGACTTTGCTGTGCTATAATGTAAACTGGAAGTAATACAAGCACGGCATGGAGGGAAAATATGACAACAGGCAACCCTTTTTCTTATGAAAAAATTCCTGTGGATTTTAGAACGGGATCATATGTTCCTGGTGGATGAAACACGCTTTTATTTTAACGATGACGCTGACAAATCCGAACACTACCTGGGCTGTCTGAGAGCGTTTCAGAAACCATATTGGGTTGGTTACTGCGATGTTCCGGATGGCTGTGAATTTGATACGGCTTATGAATTACTGAATGCGCCGATCTATGACGGTCGGTCATTACGGGAACGATGGGAAAACGTTGTGTTCGAGGAGATCGGCGGTCTTTCTGTTGATGACTGGCTAAAACTCTACAGAAACAACTTCTAAAAACGGAGGGAAAACAATATGGTACATTATATTATTGTGAAATGGGTACAGGGCGTAGACAAAAAGCGCCTTGCTGAAAAGGTGCGGACACTGTATGCGGATGCAGTAAAAATTCCGGGCATCCAGGCGGTGGAGATCAAGGAAAATGTAACACCCCGTGCGAACCGATATGATCTGATGATCGCACTGCATATGGAAAATGATGCGCTTTCCGGATGGGACAACAGCGACCTGCATATCCAGTGGAAGTCGGAATTCGGTAGTGCAATTGAGAAAAAGTGCATCTTCGACAGCGAAATGTAATTCCTCTGGAGTATCGGTCAATACAGTTTGTTTCTTGATTTATCTATATCACAAATAGTTTTCTCGGCAGTTATTGACAATCGGAAAGGAATATGCTATAATCATATATGCTGGTGTGCAGAAAGCACTTTATCTGGGTGTGGCGCAGTTGGTAGCGTGCTACCTTGGGGTGGTAGAGGCCGCCCGTTCAAGTCGGGTCACTCAGACCAGAAAATAACACGCAGTTTCGGGAAGATTTCCGGGACTGCGTGTTTTGTTTTGTGTGGGAAATGCAGGTGCGGCAGTGTACGTTGAAACGCTGTTACTGCAAAAACACGGAAATCAATTTTCAAAAAATATATTGATTAAAATTGTACAATATTATGAAATTTGGCAAGTGAGGCGCCCCTGAAAGGGGAGCTGGCAGTGCGTAGCACTGACTGAGGGGTTTCCGCTTATATGCCGAAAACGTCATAATAAAAAAACCTCTCCACCGCCTAACGGCGGTCCCCCTCCCCTTTCAGGGGAGGCTATCATGGAAATTGATTTCCGAGCTGTAAAAATCCTCTACAATTCCGCAAAAATGTGTTATACTAGATAAGAACCCAAAGGCAACACCCTACGCTGCATAAGCTTTTGTGCGGTGCTGCCCAAACTGAAACCAGTCAGCACCATTGGTTCTGGCGACAGGAGGAATATATGAAATTACTTGCCATTGACGGAAACAGTATTCTGAACCGTGCGTTCTACGGAATACGTCCGCTGAGCAATACACAGGGCATTTTTACCCATGCCATTTTTGGCTTTATGAATATCTTTCTGAAAAATCGGGACGAGGTACAGCCCGATGCAATTGCAGTGGCGTTCGACCTGCGCAAGCCCACGTTCCGGCACAAGGCGGTGGCGTCCTATAAGGCAAACCGAAAGGGAATGCCGGAGGAGCTTGCCATGCAGCTGCCCTATATGAAACAGCTGCTGACACTGCTGGGCATCCGGGTAGTGACCTGTGAGGGCTACGAGGCAGACGACATTCTGGGAACGCTGGCTGCCGCCTGTAAAGCGCAGGATGCAGACTGCGTGATTCTGACCGGAGACCGGGACAGCTTACAGCTGGTCAACGACCGGGTGACCGTGCGTCTGACCACCAATAAGGAGACGATCCCGTTTACGCCGGAGCGTTTCCGGGAGGAATACGGGTTTGCGCCGCTGTCACTGATTGATCTGAAAGCACTCATGGGGGACAGCTCGGACAACATTTCCGGCGTGGCAGGCGTGGGACAGAAAACGGCGTCCAAGTTGGTGCAGGAGTGGGAAACGATCGAGAATCTGTATGCCCACCTGGAAGAGGCAAAAGCTGACCAAATCGGTACACACTAAGTTGACCGTGGGACAAGATGCGGCAAAGGAAAGCAAGTGGCTGGCAACCATCGTGACGGATGTCCCCCATTGACACAGATGTGCATGACTATGTGCCGCAGCCGGTGCAGACAGAGGAAGTGCGAAAGCTACTGCTGGAACTGGAAATGGCAAAACTGCTGGACAAGCTGAAACTTTCCGGAGAATCTGCCGGCGCATCGGACACAGCAAAAGCTGCACCGGCAGAGAAGGCAAAGGATCTGACAGAACAGCCGCTCACGGCGGAAATTTTGAAACGCTGGAAGGCTGCACCGGAGCAGCTGCCGTGCTGTCTGTTTGATGGAACACGTGTCTGCGTTTCTCACCCGGATGCCCCGGAAATCGTCTACACCACGACTGAAGAAAGCCTGTGGCAGGAGCTGTTCCAGATGCAGCGTCTCACTTTCAGTGCAAAGCCCCCAGTATCGCTGGCTGCTGGCACGGCGTAACGCCGGACAGCGAATCCCCGTCAGCACAGGACGGCGAAATTGCCGCATATCTGCTGAACTCCACCACGTCTGCATACGAAATTGAAAGGCTCTGCGTGACTTATCACGTGCCGTATCACCGGAGCCAGGGCGAATTTGCAGATCTGGCGGCACTGCCGGGACTCTGTACTGCCATGCAGAAACTGGTAGAGGAACAGGATATGACCCGTCTGCTGCACTTCGAACAGCAGCTGACCGTTGTGCTGGCGGCAATGGAACATGACGGCATCGCCATCGACCAGCAGGGTGTCCGGGATTTCGGCGTATACCTGTCCGAACAGCTGGAAGAAATGCAGCAGATGGTCTATGACGAGGCAGGGCATACCTTTAATATCGGTTCACCCAAACAGCTGGGTGAGGTGCTGTTCGGTGAAATGCAGCTGCCCCATGGCAAAAAAACCAAGACCGGCTATTCCACCAATGCGGACATTCTGGAAAAGCTCCGGGGCGAATATGCCATCGTGGACTATGTGCTGAAATGGCGGCAGTACAGCAAGCTGCGTTCTACCTACGTAGACGGGCTGCTGAAAACGGTGGGCGAGGACGGCAGAATCCACACTGTATACAAACAGACGGAGACCCGGACGGGACGTATCTCCTCCACAGAGCCGAACCTGCAGAATATCCCGGTGCGCACAGAGCTGGGACGAAATATGCGGAAATTCTTTGTGGCACGGGAGGGCTGCGTACTGCTGGATGCGGACTACAGCCAGATCGAACTGCGGCTGCTGGCAAACCTCAGCGGCGACAAGCAGATGCAGGAGGCGTTCCTCAGCGGCGCAGACATTCACGCAGCCACTGCGGCGCAGGTATTCGATATGCCCCGTGAAATGGTAACACCGGAAATGCGGAGCGCAGCCAAAGCGGTAAACTTCGGCATCCTCTATGGCATGGGTGCTTTTTCCCTGTCCCAGGATATCCATGTTAGCGTGCGCCAGGCGAACCAGTATATCCAGAACTACATGGCACAGTTCCCCAGCGTCGGCGCATTTATGGATAAGACTGTGGACACGGCGAAGATCAACGGTTATGTCACCACCTATTTCAAGCGGCGGCGGCCTGTGCCGGAACTGCTGGCGTCCAATAAAATGGTCAGGCGGCTGGAAAGCGCATCGCCATGAACACGCCCATTCAGGGAACAGCGGCAGATATCATCAAGCTTGCCATGATCTATGTGTACCAGCGGCTGAAACGGGATGTGCCGGATGCAAAGCTGATCTTGCAGGTACACGATGAACTGATCGTAGAAGTGCCGGAACAGCACGCTGTGCTTGCCGGAAAGGTGCTGGGGGAAGAAATGCAGAACGTGATCCGCAACACCCTTTCGCCGGAGGAGCAGGCAAAGTTCCCGGTGCCGCTGACGGCAGATGTAAGTATGGGGGAGAGTTGGTATGAAGCAAAAAGGCTGAGATCGTTCCGGCATCGGAACAGGATCTGGCGGTGCTGGCGGAACTGGCAGAGCAGTGCTTTCCCGATCCGTGGTCGGAAAATGTTTTCCGGCAGACCATGTGCTGCTGCTACAACCGCATCTGGTGCGCCAAAGTGGATGGGAAACTCTGCGGCTATGCGGCAGTATCCCGTACCGGCGACGCCGTAAATCTGGACGATATTGCCGTTTCGCCGGCGTTCCGGCGGCAGGGCATCGGAAGACAGCTGCTGGACTGGGCGCACGGGCAGTTCCCGGAAAGCGAATTCTGGCTGGAAGTGCGGGAGTCCAACGCCGCCGCCATTGCCCTGTATGAATCCGCAGGCTATCGGCAGGTGGGCTTTCGGAAACGGTATTATCACGATCCAGAGGAAGGTGCTGTGCTGATGACACGAGAGGTGAAAAAAAAACATGACGGAACTGCTAATGCAACTGAAAGCTTTTTCTGCTTTGGGCATTGTTGCTTGTACCTCCGTTTGTGCTGACTGCACTGAATTTGTGGAATCTTTTTGCGGAGTGCAGCGGCAGGAGAAAGCTGGCTCCCAGAGTGTTTGCCGGACTTTCCATGGGAATTGGTGCGGCAGAGTATTTTTCTTCTGTTGTGCGTGGAGTTTGAATATAGCGGAAAGGATTATGACCAGGCGACATATACCTTTCAGACCCACAATCTGATCGACTCGTCGCATGCGCTTTCTTTCTGGCTGCCGGTTTTGGTGGGAATCGTCGGGTTGGTGCTTTTTGCTCTGGTGCAGACCGGAACAGTTGCCGCCGCTGGTTTCTGCCGGTGCAGTGGCAGGGGTGCTGGTGGGAAATATCATGCAGATACTTCTGGCAGTGCAGATTGCCGAACAGGCAGATCTTCACAGGTTTCTGGATTGGTATTTCTACCTTTATCACGGCAATCTGCTGCTGTTGTCTGCGATGGGAATCCGCCGGCATATCGCCGGACAGACAAGGCTTCTGCGGGAACGACAGATAGTATTCCGGCGGCGTTGGGTGCTTCGGCTGTATCAGTTTTTAGAAAAAGACGTCACATTTTCGGCTGGCTGCCTTTTTGCTGGTGCTGCCCCTTGCGGCAGTGCTGGAAATAGTGCTGATTCTTTGCGGACAAGGTGCAGACGGCACAGTTCAAGCGTTTACCCAGACGGCGGACTGGACATTTTCACAGCAGCTTCCGCCGCCTCCTTTGGAATATAAGGGACATTATCTTTGTACAGTTGCCGCCGGCGGACACCGGAAACTGGTGCGTCCGCTTCGGCTGGGGTATCGCCGTGGTGCTGTGATCGTGGTAAACCGACAGCTTGCCGTGGCGAATGCCTTTGAAGAACTGCTTCAGGAACGTCTGCCGCATCTGCACCGGCTGGTACGGCATTTCTACGATAATCACGGCTATCCGCTTTCGCAAAAATCACTACGCCGTTTCGGGCGGATCTGGTGTATTTGCTGATGAAGCCATTGGAATGGCTGTTTGCGGCGGTTTTGTATTCGTTCGATCTTGCACCGGAATGCCGTATTGCAAGGCAGTATACCGTTCAGAAAAAATAAAATACCGGATAAGCACATGGTACGGCTTTGCGGTATTGTGATAAAGTTCACAGAAATGGAGATGCAGCTATGCTGATATTAGGAATTGAAAGCTCCTGCGACGAAACCGCAGCGAGCGTTGCACGAGACCATACGGAGATCCTCTCCAACGTGGTTTCCTCACAGGTAGAGGAACACAAACAATACGGCGGCGTTGTGCCGGAGATCGCCTCCCGCAGGCACTGCGAAAAACGTGCTGCCCGTGGTACAGAAGGCACTGGACGATGCCGGTGTTATCTTGGCGGAACTGGACGGTATTGCCGTGACCGCATATCCCGGACTGATCGGGGCGCTGCTGGTGGGTGTGAACTTTGCCAAGGGGCTGGCACTTGCCGCCGGAAAACCCCTTGTGCCGACGCACCATCTGGCAGGACATATTGCGGCGAACTACATTGCACACCCGGAACTGAAACCGCCTTATCTCTGCCTGGTGGTTAGCGGCGGTCACAGCCATCTGGTGGAGGTGCTGACTTATACCAAATTCCGCATCCTGGGACGGACACGGGACGATGCCGCAGGGGAATGCTTCGACAAGTGCGCCCGTGCCATGGGCTATCCCTATCCCGGCGGCATTCACCTGGACAAGGCATCCAAGTCCGGCAACCCGAAAGCATTCTCTCTGCCGAAACCGAAAATCGCAGAAAATGCCTATGACTTCAGCTTTTCCGGGCTGAAAACTGCCGTGGTGAATCTGCTCCACAACGCCCAGCAGAAGGCGAGACCATCTGCCGGGAGGATCTGGCGGCATCGGTGCAGGCGACGATCTCCGAGGTGCTGACAGAACACACCATCCGTGCGGCAGTGGAACACGGCTATTCCACCATCGCCATTGCCGGCGGCGTTTCCGCCAACAGCGGCGTCCGGGAATCCCTGCAAAAAGCCTGTGACAAGCGGAACTTCACCCTGTATATGCCGCCGCTTTCCCTCTGCGGAGACAACGGCGCTATGATCGCCTGTGCAGGTTCTTATGCCTTTGATGCCGGCATCCGTGCCGATTCCAGCCTTAACGCCAGCGCCACCATGGAACTGACCGACTGGGGCGATATGGGAAACGGGCAGTAAAACAGCATCAGCACTGCGCATCATTTGCGCCTAAATAAACCAAAACACGCCCCGTATGCGAAGGGATGAGCCGCATACGGGGCGTGTTGATCTATGAACCTGTCTTCACAAGCGTATACACGTGTCTTTTTCGGCAAATTTTGCTGCATACTGCGGAAAAATACTTGCCGGGCGACAGCCCGCCTGCGTATTTTTTTTTTCTTGTCTGCAACAAAATTATGCTCGAAAAATCCACATATATTTCTTGTGAAGACAGGTTCTATGAGGCAGAACGTTTCTGCGTGCGGAGAAAATCACACAGCGCTCGTTCTGTCAATTGGGAGAAAAATTGGAAGTTGTTGTAGAAGTTATCACTGGCTGTTGGATATGTTTACTGTAAGTCACCCAGGGAAACTATCGTTTTCTGACCGTAGCCCAGGATATCAGCATACAGATCCTGCAATTCGTCCGCATCCATGAGGAATGCCACAGTTGCCTCAACGGTTTCGCCCGGTGCAACATTGGTGATGTTGTTCTTGCTGTGGTCTCTGTCAGTGGTAAACAGGAAGAACTCACCATACTTCAAGTCGTCCAATGTGCCATTGCAGTACATGGTTTCATCCGTTGGCTCGCAGGCAACCGCGCCGTAATCCAGTCTGTCACCGTTCTTCTGGAGCAGATTCGGGCAAACGCAGATCTCCTGCGTAATGCTGCTCTCGTTGGTGTAGCTCAGGTGCATCACAAGGACACGCTGGGGAACCGTCTCTTCCTTGACCTTTTCATCCAGGGTGTTCACGCCGTCGCCACGGGAGTACCATGTGCGCACATCATCCTTGACCGTACCGTCTGCATTGAGATACTGGCTGTAGTCCACCGGGTTGCCGATGTCATCCACTGCCGGAAGTCCGTCAAAGTTATCCTGGACGGAAACGCTGTCCAGCTTGACAGTGACGCGGGAATATTTATCATCATCATCATAGAAATCCGAACGAATGGTGTCACCGATCTGCTGAATGGTATAGTCATCGACCTTGTAGACCTCATCGGTTCCGCCAGTCGCTTCTTCCTGCGGCTCACCGCTCCACAGCTCAGCTGTCTCCTTGTCAGAAGGTGTCAGACTGAGATTTTCTGCGATCTTTTCGATCTCTTCCTTTGTCACGCCGGTTGTTGCATAGAGCTGTACGGCATAATTGGAATCCGGGAATGCGACCCAGACATCCTTGTCAAAAACATCCTTGCCGGACACTCCCGTGGTGTCAGTCACCGCATAGAGAACGGTATTGCTGCCGCAGGTGAGTGTCTCCTGAGAAACGCTGTAGTTGACGGTGTGTGTCAGAGCATCGTCCGTGTTGTCCATTTTGTAGAACAGCATGGTTATGCTGCGGCCGTTGGGGTCTCTGTACTTTCCGCTGTTGGGATCGGTTGCCATGCCGTCCGGCATCCAGCCGACCTGCAGCGCCATGATCTGGTCAGAAACGCTGTCGCTCTTCGGGATCACCATTTCCTGCTGATACTCGCCGCCGCCGTTCTGGAAATAGCCACGGATCTGGGTGGATGCGTATACGGCGGTCGGGATAACTACGATTGCTGCGGCAACTGCTACAGCTGCGGTCAGAGATTTCTTCATGCGGAATTTATGCTGTTTCATATGAGATTCCTCCATCTGGCGCCGGAATTCCTGCTTCCGGCTGGTGTAGCGTTCCGAAAAGACATGGGGCTGTGCATCCGGTGCAAAGGCATCGTCTACAATTTTATTCCATTCGGTTTCGTTATACGGAAAAGAGTCGTGTTTCATAGCAAATATCCCCTTTCTTTTTCTGAAGCGCCTTCTTGGCACGTTCAAAGCGTTTTCTTGCAGCAGCCTCCTGGATGGAGAGCCGCTCGGCAATTTCCCGGAAAGACAGCTCTTCTTCGCACCGCATGAGGATGATCTGCCGGTCCGTTTCATTCAGCGGTTCCAGAAGTTCTGCGATGGTCTCTTCTTCTGTGATGTTTGCGAGCAGCTGTTCCATGTCGTCTTTCTGGCTGGGTACCTGCAAAATGCGGTCGTCCCACGGTATAGCGTTCCGAATCCCGCTGATTCTGCCGGTATTGGTTGATCGCCGTACTGCGAATGATACAAACGATATAGTGCTTTGTCTTTTCGCTTTGTACGTTGCCGATCTTTTTCAGATTCTTCATGATTCGGAGAAACGCATCGGATACAGCATCTTCCGCCTGTTCTGTGTGATGCAGGATTGCGTAAGCGATGCGGTACATGGGCTGCTCGTAGAGCGCATAGAGCTGATCGAGCTTTTCCTGGTCTTTGTTCGCTGCCATAGTTTCACCTCTTTCTGAGACGGGCTGCCGTTCCTGTGCATCGGTCTTTCACCCGTCTGCATATCATAACCGTTTGACAATGCCCGATTGTGACAGGCTTTGCAAATTTTTTCGGTGCGCTGTACTTTCACCCGTCTGCATATCATAACTGTCTGACAATGCTAAGTGTGACACACTCTAAAAAATCCTCCATATGCCGACTGCACACAGAGGATGTGTTTTTGGAGATAGAGCAGGCGCTTATACCAGGAATCCTGTCACCAGCGCTGCTGCCGATGCTGCAAGTGCTACCACGATCAGCGGCAGGTTGAAGTAAGCCAGCACGACCGCAACGACGGTTCCCACCGCCGCAGTCACCATGCTGCCCGTGGAGTAAAAAGATTGCCGGAATGGTCATGGCACTCAGCACCGCATAGGGGAATGTAATAGAGAAAGCTTTGCAGGAAATGGTTCTGGATCTTCTTCCGGAACACGGTAAACGGCACTACCCGAATGAGATAGGTCACGCCAGCCATAATGGCAATATAAAGTATCAGACTCATGTTCGCTCCTCCTCCGGAATGGGGAAAAAAGATCGCCCCGACTACCGACGCCAGCACCGCACACAGAATGATGGCGAATCCGCTGGAGACTGCCGTAAAGACATATTTGAAGAGGATGCTGCACAGCGCCGCCAGAATCACCACGGTGAGGACGCTTTTCTTTTTCCGGGCTACCGGTACGATGATTGCCAGGAACATACCGTACAGCACAATGCCCATGGCGTCAATGATAAACTTCGGCAGGATCTGTCCGGCAGCAGCACCAGCAGTGTCCCCAGTACCCAGCCCAGGAATGCAATGGCAATCAGCCCGTACAGATATGCCGGGCAGATCATTCCCGGCTGGGAAGAGGCAACGGCGAAGATTTCGTCAGTGATGCCGAACGCCGTTGTCATGCGCTGGGGCAGGTGAAACTTTTCGTCCAGTTTCTGGGACAGGGGAAAAGCCCATAAGGGCATAGCGGAAGTTGATGGTCAGCTGGGTAAGCGCCATTTCCAGATAAGAACCGCCGGCAGCGATAACACCTACGCCGGCAGCCTGTCCGGCGGAGGTAACATTGGTGACAGAAATTGCCACGGCGGCAGGGATAGAAAGCCCGGCACGCACCGCCAGGATGCCGAATCCAAAGGAGACGGAGAGATAGCCCAGGGCAATGGGAATGCCCTGGAGAACGCCTTTTCGAAATGCTTTGTTCAAGATGATGATGTCCTTTCCGGAGCCTGCGGACAGGCTCGTATCAAATGTCACAGCCATAACGGCACAGTAACTTTTATTATACCATAAACCGATGGGAAATGCAAATTTTTTCTGTCGGTTTTCTTTGTGGGGAAAATATGCAATATATGGAGAATCGTCTTGTGCTTTCTTGTGAAATGTGATATAATGGAAATATATGAAGAACGAGGACATTTTTCGAAAGTATGTTTTTGAGGTGATGAAAATGTGGATAACACTGCTTGCGGCGGTCATGATTATGGCGGCGTACTTTCTCATTTTGTATGGCGGTGTCGGATTTGTTCAGGATAAGCGGTTCTTTTCCTCTGCGCCAAAGGAAAATCTGGCGGCAATTCCCGACACAAAGGAACGGTTTCAGGGCGCTCACATAATTGGCTGGCTGATTATCGCAGTTGCACTGCTCACGTTTCTGGGCGCAGCCGCTCTTGCGATAGGGGACGGAATCAAAAATGATTTTGGTTTTCTGCAATTCTTTGTGCGGTTTCTTGTGATGATCTATCTGATGGAAGTGTACGACATCTTCTTTTTTGACTGGGTACTGCTCTGTCACTCGAATTTCTTTCCCCACTTTTATCCGGAGCTGAAAGGCATCGTCGGGCCGCATATGTTCGGATACAACAAGAAAAAGCCATATCATCCACTTTATCGTGTACATTCCTGCCTGTGCCTTGGTTGCATGGATATGCACGCTTTTTGAGAATCAGACGTTGCGAGGAGAGAAAACATGAAGAATACACTTAATGTAAAAGTACTGTATCACTTTTATCACAGCGCAGTAAAAGCAGAGCTGAAGAGACGAGGTTTTTTCCAAGGATGTCTCCGGGAAGATCAATGAAGAACACAAGAAGATCATCAGGGAGGGCAAAAGAAATCGGAAAATCCCGGCTTTTGAGTTCTTACATTATGGCAACCTATTTCATTGCAATGAACCGGAGTACCGGAAAGCCGGCTGAGGAAATTATGAGATACTTCGTGACGGACTGTGCGCATCGAAGTTATTCCACAAGGCAATCGGGGATGTGGAGCATTATTTAGACCCGAAGAAAATGCCGGGCAGACTGCAATGGTCTGCGGACAGCCATAAGCGCCGCTATGAAAACGACTGGGTCGTTGATATTCTGCCGGGAAACGGGGAATATGACCTGGGATACGACTATCATGAATGCGGTGCATATAAACTGTGCCAGGATGAGGGCTGTCCGGAATTGACCGCCTATATGTGCCGGATGGACTATGTGCTTGCGGATATTATGAATATGAAGCTGGTGAGAACCGGGACAATTGCAGAAGGTGCGGCATATTGTGATTTTCGGTACAGCAGACGAAATGATACAGAGCATCAGTGAGGTGTTATCACAATGAAAATCAAACAGCAAAAACAGATCAGAGCATTTTTAGAAGAGGAATTCGAAAGCGGCAAAAGCAGCGCTTTGTTTGATGCGCAGGAGAAATCGCTCCGGACGCTGATCGAAAACACAAAGGGTAAGTCGAAAAACCAGATGAAAACGCTGACGCAGACCATTCTGCCACGCATTGCGCTGTACCTGGCACTGCAAAAGACCGGCTTTTCCCAGGAGGATGTGTTCCGGCATATGCGGAAGTATATGATGGACAAAGTTGCTGCAAAAAAGCATTCCTCCACGGCAAAGATGGAACTGGTGCCGGGATTCTACGCCATTTACAGCAGGGTCTTTCTCAAGATCATGCGTACCACCGATTTGCAGGAAAGCACGCAGGCAGCCGGCAAGAACTACTTTGACATCACTATCACAAAGTGTCTCTGGCATACCGCCTGTGTGGAAAACGGCTGTGCGGAGCTGTGCAGTTTGTTTTGCGACGTGGATGACGTGACCTACGGCGGCTTAAAGAAAATCAGCTTTTCACGAACCCAGACCTTAGGCTACGGCGGCAGCTGCTGCGATTTTCACCTTTTTAAGAAGCAAGCTGGTACGTTTATCGCAATTGCGGTATTCCCACCAATCGTCCTATTTATGCAAAAACGCAGCAAAACCACACACATTCTATATGCAATCTGCCGAAAGCAAAAAAGAAGATGCGGAAAACACTTGACTTTTTTCCGGAAGTGTGGTATAATTCATATCAAACAGATAGGTAATATAGAAGTTACCGGAAAGGGAGTCATATCATGAAAGTTTATCAGAAGATCACAGATCTGATTGGCGGTACACCGCTGCTGGAACTGGCAAATCTGGAGGCAAAAGAAGCACTGCCGGCAAAAATCTATGGCAAGATGGAATATTTCAATCCGGCAGGCAGCGTAAAGGACAGAATCGCAAAGGGCATGATCGACGATGCTGAGGCAAAGGGTCTGCTGAAACCGGGCAGCGTTATCATCGAACCGACCAGCGGTAATACCGGAATTGGTCTGGCTTCCATTGCGGCTGCCAGAGGTTATCGTCTGATTATCGCAATGCCGGAGACCATGAGCGTAGAGCGCCGCAATCTGATGAAGGCATACGGCGCAGAGCTGGTGCTGACAGAGGGCGCAAAGGGCATGAGTGGTGCGATCGCCAAGGCAAAGGAACTGGCAGAAGAGATCCCGAACAGCTTTATTCCGTCTCAGTTCACCAACCCGGCAAATCCGGAGGTTCACGAAAAAGACCACCGGCGTGGAGATCTGGGATGACACAGACGGTACCGTCGATATCTTTGTTGCCGGCGTCGGCACAGGCGGTACGATCACCGGCGTGGGCAAGTATCTGAAGTCCAAGAACCCCAACGTGAAGGTAGTTGCAGTTGAGCCGAAGGGTTCTCCGGTGCTGTCCGAGGGCGTTTCCGGTCCGCACAAGATCCAGGGCATCGGGGCAGGCTTTGTGCCGGAAACACTGGATACCAAGGTTTACGACGAAGTCATTGCGATTGAGAACGAAGATGCGTTTGAGATCGGCAGAGAAATCGCCAGAACAGAGGGCGTGCTGGTGGGCATTTCTTCCGGTGCGGCAGTCTGGGCAGCCATCCAGCTGGCAAAGCGTCCGGAAAACAAGGGTAAGACCATCGTTGCACTGCTGCCGGATACCGGTGAGCGTTATCTGTCTACCCCGATGTTCTCCTAAGAGAAAGCAAAGCAATAGAAATTTAAGCCATGAGGAACAAAGCAGTTCAGTTTCCTCATGGCTTTTTTGTTTGCATTTTCCGGCGGAGTATGGTATACTAAAATATAAATGATTCTGGTATGGAGGTGAGACTATGACGGCAGATATGGGGCTGGGGCGAAAGCTGGAACTGTTCCTGCTGGATCTGCTCTATCCCAACGCCTGTCCCTGCTGCGGAAAGTCGCTGCCCTGGCAGGCATACCTTTGTGAGACCTGTCAGACCGAACTGCTGGCATATCCGGCAGATGCATTTTGTTCACAGTGCGGAAAGCCTGTCCATGACTGCATTTGCGGCGAAGGATTGGCGTATGACCGGGCGGTGGCACTGACGGTATACGAAGGTGCTGCCCGGAAAGGCGTCCTTTCCATGAAATCCGCAGTCAGTCTCCAGTTTGGCAGATTCTGCGGCGCAGAACTGGGGAAACGCATCCTGGCGAATGATGCCTTGTCCGGCTATGATATGGTTGCGCCGGTTCCTATGTCCAGACGCAAGCAATTGAAACGCTGCTGCAATCCGGCGGCAGTCCTGGCGAAAGAAGTTGCCGCCATAACACGTATCCCATACCGAAAAGACCTTTTTGCATGACAACGGCACGGGACGGCAGCAGCACACCTTGTCTGCGGCACAGCGGCGGGAAAACACCGGGCAGTTTTCTGCTGGGACGGTTTCACTGAAAGGCTGCCGCATCCTGCTCTGCGATGACGTTCTCACCACCGGCAGCACCATGAACCGATGTGCGGCGCTGCTGAAAGCCCAGGGAGCGGCAGAAGTGGCTGCTGTTGCCGCAACAACGACACAACTGAAAAAGACAGAACCAGACGACTGATTTCCACCCAACATACCCAGAAAGGAACGAAACATGAATTTGATTCTACTGCTGCTTTCCCTTGTGATGATTGCCTGCATTCTCTGTAATAAGCTGACCAGCAAAATCGGAATCCCTATGCTGCTGGCATTCCTGGCAGTGGGAATGCTCTGCGGCGTGGACGGCATTTTACATATCCGGTTCGACAATTATGCCATGACGGAGACGCTTTGTACCGTGGCGCTGATCTTCATTATCTTTTACGGTGGTTTCGGCACAAAGTGGAGCGCTGCCAAACCGGTTGCCGGAAAATCCGTGCTGCTGTCCACGCTGGGCGTGTTTCTGACGGCGTTCGGTGTCGGTGTATTCTGCCGGTTTGCCCTGCACACCAGCTGGATGGAGGGCATTCTTATGGGTGCAGTCCTCGGCTCTACGGATGCGGCATCCGTGTTCTCCATTCTCCGTTCCAAAAAGCTGAACCTGAAATACGGGACGGCATCCCTGCTGGAAGTGGAAAGCGGCAGCAACGACCCGGTGGCATATCTGATGACGACCATTCTTCTGGCAATGATGACCTCGGAGATCACGCCGGGGAAGATGTTGTATATGATCTTCGCCCAGATCGTCTACGGCGTGGGCATCGGCGCAGTCCTTGCGGTATGCACTGTCTTTTTTTTTTCTCCGGCGCTTTCGCTTTGAGGTCTCCGGGTTTGATACCGTTTTTATGGCGGCGGTGGCAATCTTGTCCTATGTGCTGCCGGTGCTGGTGGGCGGAAACGGCTATCTCAGCGCCTATATCGCCGGCATCATTCTGGGAAACGCCAAGATTCCCAACAAGAAAAACCAGGTGTTGTTTTTTCGACGGCGTGACCAGCTTTATGCAGCTGATGGTGTTCTTCCTGCTGGGACTGCTCTGTACACCGTCCCGGCTGGGCAGTGTGATCCTGCCGGCGCTTGCCATCGCTGTGGTGCTGACTTTCGTAGTGCGTCCGCTGGTGGTGGCGCTGCTGCTCACACCGTTCCGTTCAAAGCCAGCAGCTGCTGGTCTCCTGGGCAGGACTGCGTGGCGCAACTTCGGCAATCTTTGCGCTGACCGCAGCCGCCAGCGGGGCAGTGCTGCAATACGACCTGTTTCACCTGGTATTCTGCGTGGTGCTGTTTTCCATTGCACTCCAGGGAACACTTCTGCCGCTGGTCTCCCGAAAGCTGCACATGATCGACGAGTCAGCGGACGTTCTGAAAACATTCAACGACTATACAGAAAAGAAAGAACTTCAACTGCTGCGTCTGCCGCTGGAGCCGGGAAACAGCTGGATCGGGCAGCCGGTCAGTGCGCTGCACCTGCCGCCGGATACCATGCTGGCGACCATCCTCCGGGACGGGGACAGCGTTGTGCCACGAGGGGACACGGTGCTTTGCGAAGGTGATGTGGCAGTACTGGCGGCAGGACACTGCGGCGGCAAGCTGCAAAATGTCCAGCTCAGTGAAATGGAGATCACAGCCGACCACAGCTGGAACGGCAAGACCCTGGCGGCGCTGCGGCTGCCCCAGGAGGAACTGGTGGTGCTGGTGCGCCGGGGCAGGGAATCGCTGATTCCCCAGGGCGACACGGAAATTCATGCCGGCGATGTGCTGGTAATGTACGGAAAGTAAGAGGAAATACATATTTTGAAACGAATCAATCTGAAACAAGTCAACTGGATGAAAGCGCTGAAAATCGCCGGCGGCGGCGTGGCTGCCATTCTGCTGGCGGAGGCGCTGGGACTGCAAAATGCGGCATCTGCCGGCATTATCACACTGCTGACCGTGCAGAACACACGCCGGGAAACGGTGATGAGCAGCGTGCGGCGGTTTGCCGGATTTGGCATCATGACCCTGCTCAGCCTGCCGATCTATCACTTCTGCGGCACTGCGCCCTGGTCGTTCGGCATTGTGCTTTTGCTGCTCCTGCTGCTCTGCTATGCCTTCCGGATGGACGATGCAACGCCCATCAACGCAGTTATGGCGACCCACTATATGTTTGCCGGCGGCGTGTCCATCGGTATGGTGGGAAACGAAATTCTGCTGCTGGTAATCGGCAGCGGCATCGGCGTCTGTCTCAACTGGTTCATGCCCAGGAATCTGAAAAAAGATTCACGAGATGCAGCGCCAGCTGGACGAAGAAATCCGGGGCATCCTGGAACGGATGTCCGTGCGCCTGCTGGAGGTAGACCATACTGGCTATGATGACAGCTGCTTTGCACGGACAGAACGCCTGTCTGAGGAACTGCGCCGGGAAATTGACCTGTTTTGCAGAACCAGACCTGGCAGGACGATATTTACTTTATGCGCTACACTGCCATGCGCCGGGAACAGTGCCGGGTACTGCAAGTGATGTACCGCCAGCTGCTGCGGCTGAATCAGATTCCGGAGCAGGCGACACCTTTGTCTGCATTTCTGAAAGAGATCGCACAGCATTTTCATGAGGGAAATGACTGCACGGCACTTCTGGAACAGCTGGAAGAGCAGTTTGCGGCATACCGCCGGGATGCCCTGCCGGAAACCCGTGCGGCATTTGAAAACCGGGCGATTCTCTACAGCATCCTCACAGAACTGCGCTCGTTCCTGGAGATCAAGCAGCGGTTTTATCTGGCGCTGCCGGAACAGGAACGCAAGCAGATGTTTGAACGGCTGACCAGAGACATCACTCCGCCGGCACAATTGCAGTGATATTCCCGGACAGTTCCGGGTAAACAGAGACTGTCCCGGCGTTTCGTGCTTCGCCGGAGAGCATCCCTGTATCTACAATGAATTCCAGAACATTTGCACCGCTTTCGCAGCTGCGATAGCGGTGCGTTTTGTCTGTGTGCTGGTCTGCTTTGATATCGCCCACCCGAACGGTAAATTCGCTGCCGTTTTCCAGCGTAACGGCAAACCGCTCACCGCAGCCGCTTTCCAGCCAGCCTGTCCCCATGGCGACCAGATAATCGTCCGCCATGCGCCGCAGTCCCCGGTCATCTGTCCAGGCGTTCTGTTCCATGGCGTACTGGACGGAGTCGGTGTCCGTGATGGTGCAGTAATCCATATAGGCTTTGAACCAGGTCTCGTGTTCCTGGAAAAACGGGTCACTTTCCGGGATGGTGGAGGTTACTGCGACAGTTGTTTCCGACTCCGTGGCAGCTGTGGTTTCGGGCGGTATTGTAGTAGTGGCTGTGGCGGTCAGAACAGTAACCGCAGTTGCCACGGCGGCAGTTGTCTGCGTCTGCGGTGACTGTGTCTCCGTAGGCGGTATGGACATCGCCGGTGCAGTCTCCGCCGGCGTCGGCAGGGGTTCCAGCGGCATCACATCCACCGGGCGAATCGGGGAAGTTTCTGGGATGGCGTGGGTCTGGGGCAGCAGAACATTGCCCAGGGCAGGGATCTGGTGAATGGTCAGCGTACAGAGACACCCGGCACAAAGAGATGCCAGAACTTTAGAAAATTGCAGCATGGGTCATACCTCCTGTTCGGTGAAACGGCGTTGCGTATCGTCCAAGCATATGCGGCAGTGTGGAAAAGATATGCAGTATGACGACGAAATTTGTGCGTATCGTTAAATCTAAACTGTTCAAATTTGTCTGATATCACGAAATCTACGGATTTTTCCGGAAAGCACTTGACAAATGAAGCAAAAATGCGTATACTAAAAATAATTAAATTCCATGAGCAAAAGTAAGTAGCCGGCAAAACGGTAGCACAGAGAGTCGGGGACGGTGTGATCCCGATGTATACGCTGTCGGTGAATGGGTTTGTGAGAAGCGAGGCGAACGGGCATCTGCCCCAGTAACTGATGCCGCAGCTCCTGCGTTATCGGGAGAAGGATATATCCGGTGTATCATACGGCGTATCTGAGAAGAGGGAAATGAACAAGGCATCATTTCTGAAATTGGGTGGCAACACGTAGACAACAAGTCTGACGTCCCATGTGAATGGGATATCAGGCTTTTTTTATTTGCATAAAGGAGTGAACGCATCATGTTAAGACCGTCATTGGAAGAGGTAAAAGCGCTGGCGAAACAGTACAACACCATTCCGGTATTCTATGAGTTCTCGGCAGACAACCAGACGCCGCTGAACATCTACCGGGCATTTTCCCAGGAGAGCCGCAATTCGTTTATCCTGGAAAGTGTCAGCAACGGCGTGCAGTGGGACCGCTACTCGTTCGTTGGCTTTTCGCCGAAGGAAGAAATCCGGATCACCGGAAACACCGCTGAAATCCGCAGCGGCGAGAAGAGCGAGACCTTTGAGGTAGCACATCCCATTGCATTTCTGAAAGAACGCATGGCGGCTTATCATTCTCCGGTGCTGGAGGGTGCGCCGAATTTCACCGGCGGTCTCATCGGATATTTCGGCTATGACACGGTGCGCTATATGGAGAAAAAGCTGACCAACGTGCCGGAAGATGACATCCATATGCCGGACTGCCACCTGTTCCTGTACGAGGAACTGCTGGCATACGACCACTTGAACAGCAACGGCATTGTGATTCTGAACCTGCACACAGACGGTGACCTGGGCGCACAGTACGCCGCAGCACAGTGGAGAGCTGAGGAACTGGCAGACATCGTCCGTCACTATAATCCGCAGCCGCAGGAAAGACGGCATCACGGCGAATCGGTGGTTCGCTCCAATCTGACAAAGGAACAGTACAGCCAGATGGTACGGGATGCCAAGGAATATATCAAGAACGGCGATATTTTCCAGATCGTGCTTTCTCAGCGGTTCGAGATCAGCAATCCGCCGGACAGCTTTTCCGTTTACCGAAAGCTCCGTGCGACAAATCCGTCTCCGTATCTCTACTATTTCCACACCCCGGATTACGATGTGGCTGGCGCATCCCCGGAGATGCTGGCAAAGGTGACCAACGGCGTGATCCACAATCGACCCATTGCCGGAACAAAGCCCAGAGGACGAACACCGGAAGAGGACATTGCCAACGAAAAGGCACTTGCCGCAGACCCCAAGGAACGTGCAGAGCACACCATGCTGGTAGACCTGGGACGCAACGATGTGGGTAAGGTCTCCGAGTTCGGCAGCGTCGAGGTCACACGCTATATGGTGACGGAACGGGCATCCAAGGTAATGCACCTGGTTTCCGACGTGATCGGAAAGCTGCGCCAGGATCAGACCGCACTGGATGCACTGATGGCGATTCTGCCGGCGGGCACGCTGTCCGGCGCACCGAAAGTGCGTGCCATGGAGCTGATCGACCAGTTCGAAAACCGCAAGCGTGGGCTTTACGGCGGAACGGTCGGCTATCTGGGATTCGACGGCAACATCAACACCTGCATTGCGATCCGCACCGTGCTGTTCACCAACGATAAGGCTTATGTTCAGGCAGGCGCAGGCATCGTGGCAGATTCCGTACCCGAAAATGAATACTATGAAACCGTAAATAAGGCTCTGGCAGTCATCAACGCCATCAAGGAGGCAGAACAATGATTTTATTGATTGACAATTATGATTCATTCACTTACAATCTCTATCAGTATATCGGCGAACTGTATCATGACATCCAGGTGGTACGCAACGACGAAATTACAATAGAACAGATCGAGGAGATGCACCCGCAGGCGCTGATCCTTTCCCCTGGTCCCGGCTATCCGAAGGACGCCGGCATCACCATGGAGACGATTCGTCACTTCAACGGCAAGATTCCCATGCTGGGTGTCTGTCTGGGACATCAGTCCATTTGCGAGGCATTCGGCGGCACAATCGTCCGGGCAGCGCATCTGATGCACGGCAAGGCAAGCCAGATGGTACTGGATACCACAAGCCCCATTTTCGCCGGACTGCCGAAAATGGTTTCCTGCGGCAGGTATCATTCGCTGATTGCCCAGGAATCGGATTTTCCGGAGTGCCTGAAAGTAACAGCACGGGATGAAAACGGTCAGATCATGGCGCTCCAGCACCGTGAGACACAGACCTACGGCGTGCAGTTCCATCCGGAGTCGCTGCTCACCGGTGACGGCAAGCGGATGCTGGCGAACTTCTTGAATCTGATTCCCGGTGTGTCTGTGGAACTGCCGCCCATTGTGGAAGATCGTCCGAAAACAGAACTGAAAAAGTATATTGCAAAAGTGGCAGACGGCTGTGACTTGACATTGGAAGAGGCACAGGATGCCATGGATATTATCATGAGCGGCAGTGCGACAAACGCACAGATCGCCGGACTGCTGGTGGCACTGCGCATGAAGGGCGAGACCATCGACGAAATTACCGGTTTCGCCAAGGGAATGCGGAACAAGGCAAAGCACGTCACCGGCTGTGTGAAGAGTCCATTGAGATCGTCGGCACAGGCGGCGACCTGGCAAACTCGTTTAACATCTCCACCACTTCCTCTTTCGTAATTTCCGCTGCCGGAATGCCGGTGGCAAAGCACGGCAACCGCAGCGTTTCCAGCAAGAGTGGTGCGGCAGACGTGCTGGAAAGCCTGGGTGTGAAGATTCAGACCACACCGGAACAGGCAAAGGCATCCATTCAGGAAATCGGTATTTCCTTCCTGTTCGCACAAGCTATCACGGCGCTATGAAATATGTTGCGCCGGCTCGAAAGGAACTGGGCATCCGTACCGTGTTCAACGTCCTCGGACCGCTGACCAATCCGGCATCCACCAACTACATCCTGCTGGGTGTATATGAAAAAGGCGATGCTGCCGGTAATGGCACGTGTTCTCCTGGGACTGGGTATCAAGAGTGCTATGATCGTCTACGGCAATGACCGCCTGGATGAGGTCTCCATTTCCGATAAAACATCCGTTGCAGAAGTACGTGACGGCAAGATCACGGAATACGAGATCGCACCGGAGGATTTCGGTTTCCCACGGGCATCCAAGGAAGAAATCGTCGGCGGTATAGCAGACGAAAATGCGAAGATCACCCGTGGCATTCTGGATGGTTCCATTCGTGGCGCAAAGCGGAACATTGTTCTGATGAACGCCGGCTGTGCGCTGTATGTTTCCGGAAAGGCTGCAACCATTGCAGATGGTATCCGGCTGGCAGAACAGCAGATCGACAGCGGCAAGGCACTGGAAAAGCTGCATGAACTGGTGGAATTCACCAACCGGAATGCGTGAGGTGCTGGAATGATCTTAGATGATATTATGAAATACCGGGCGCAGCAGCTGGAACGGGAAAAGGCTGCCTGCGGTCTGGATGCAATGAAAGTCCGGGCGGAAAAAGCTCTGGCTGACCGCAAACCGGTTTCGCTGAAAGCGGCGCTGAAAAAAGGATACCATTTCCTGCATCTGCGAGGTAAAAAAAGCGTCTCCGTCCAAGGGACTGATTTGTGCGGATTTCCACCCGGTGGAAATTGCCAAGACCTATGAGGCAGCCGGTGCAAACGCCATCTCCTGTCTCACGGAAGAGCATTATTTCCAAGGCTCGTCGGAATACCTGGCGGCAATCCGGAAAGCAGTTTCCCTGCCGATTCTGCGGAAAGACTTTATTTTGACGAGTACCAGGTATATGAGGCAGCTGCCATTGGCGCAGATGCCGCCCTGCTGATCGCCGCCATTCCTCCAGCCGCAGATCCTGGGCGTCAACAACCGGAATCTGAAAACCTTTGAAGTGAATCTGGACACCGTAGCAAAGCTGAGACCGTATGCACCGGAAAATGCCGTGTTTGTTTCGGAAAGCGGCATCCGGAATCATGCAGATATGCAGATGGTGCGTCAGCTGGGCGCAGATGCTGTACTCATCGGCGAAACGCTGATGCGCAGCGGCAATGTGACTGAGACACTGCACCAGCTCCGGGAGGGTATATGAAGATCAAATTCTGCGGTATCCGGCGGCTGGAAGATGTGGCGTACTGCAATGATTTGCAGCCGGATTATCTGGGCATGATCTTGTCAGAGGGCTTTCGCCGCACCGTTCCGATCGAAACGGCGGCAAAGCTTGCGGCGGAAAGGCGTGGCAGGACGGCGCTGGTCGGTGTGTTTGTCGATGAAACGCCCGAGCATATCGCACAGGTGCTGAAACGGGTACCGCTGGATGTGATACAGCTCCACGGCAGCGAAACGGCAGAGATCGTTTCGGGAGTACGATGGCGTACCGGCTTACCGATTTGAAAGCAGTACGGGTACAAAGCCCGGAAGAGATCGCTGCGGCACAGCAGCTGGGTGCAGACCGTCTGATCTTAGAGGGACACGTTCCCGGACAGGCAGGCGGCACAGGCGTGACAGCCGACTGGAATCTGATCGCTGGCGCAAGACCCAGCCAGTCCTTTCTGCTGGCAGGCGGACTGACACCGGAGAATGTGGCTGAGGCTGTATCACTGGTGCAGCCGGACGGCGTGGATTTTTTCCAGCGGCATTGAGACCGACGGCGTCAAAGACTATGAGAAAATGAAACAAATTGTTACAATTATACGAGGTGGATATCATGGGTAAAGTAGGTAGATTTGGGATTTTCGGCGGACAGTATGTGCCGGAAACCGTTATGAACGCAGTGCATGAGCTGGAGGCAGCTTATGCCAAATACGGCAATGATCCGGAATTTCTGGAAGAATACCGGACACTGCTCCGGGACTATGCCGGCAGACCGTCGATGCTGTACTACGCAGACCGGATGACAAAAGATCTGGGCGGCTGCAAGATCTATCTGAAGCGGGAAGATCTGAACCACACCGGCGCACACAAGATCAACAACGTGCTGGGACAGATTCTGCTGGCAAAGAAAATGGGCAAAAAGCGGATTATCGCCGAAACCGGCGCTGGTCAGCACGGCGTGGCAACTGCAACTGCCTGCGCACTGTTTGACATGGAGTGCGAGATCTATATGGGCAAGGAAGATGTGCGCCGCCAGCGTCTGAACGTATACCGGATGGAACTTCTGGGCGCTAAGGTGAACAGCGTGGACAACGGCACAGGTACGCTGAAAGATGCCATCAACGAGGCAATGCGTGACTGGCGACCAATATCGACACCACATTCTATCTGATCGGTTCGGTAATGGGACCGCATCCGTATCCGACCATGGTGCGTGACTTCCAGAAGGTCATCGGCGAAGAGGCAAAGAAACAGCTGATGGAAAAAGAGGGCAGACTGCCGGATTGTGTCGTTGCCTGCGTCGGCGGCGGCTCTAATGCAATGGGTATGTTCTACGATTTCATTCCGGATGAGAGCGTGCGCCTGGTCGGTGCAGAGGCTGCTGGAAAGGGAATCGACACCAAGCTCCATGCGGCAACGGTTGCCAAGGGCAGCCTGGGTATTTTCCATGGCATGAAGTCCTATTTCCTCCAGAACGAAGAGGGACAGATCGCCCCGGTTTACTCCATTTCAGCCGGACTGGATTATCCCGGCGTAGGACCGGAACACGCAAACCTCTATAAGACCGGCCGTGCAGAATACCTGCCCATCACAGACGAAGAGGCAGTGCAGGCACTGGAATATCTGTCCAGGACAGAGGATCATCCCGGCAATTGAATCGGCTCATGCTGTTGCCGCAGCAATGAAGATCGCACCGGAGATGAAACCGGATCAGATCATGATTATTAACGTTTCCGGCAGAGGAGACAAGGATATGCAGCAGATCGCAGAATACAGAGGAGTGAAGATCGATGACTAAGAACAGAATTGATACAAAACTGGCACAGTGCAAGGCTGAGGGCAAAAAGGCACTGATTACATTTATCACTGCCGGAGACGGCGGCTATGACTGCACAGAAAAGGCAGTGCTGGAAATGGTAGAAAACGGCGCAGATCTGATCGAACTGGGCGTGCCGTTCTCTGACCCGATTGCAGAAGGTCCGGTCATTCAGTGCGCCAGCGAGCGTTCTCTGAAAAATGGCACAACTCTGGTAGGCATTTTCGAGTTGGTGCGCCGTCTGCGGAAGCAGACAGATGTGCCGCTGCTGCTGATGATGTACCTGAACACCATTTTCTGCTACGGCACAGACCGTTTCTTTGCGGAGTGCCAGGAAAGCGGCATTGACGGTGTCATTGTTCCGGATATCCCGTATGAGGAAAAAGATGAGATTCAGGGCAGCGCTAACAAATATAACGTCCATAACATCAGCCTGGTGACACCGGCGAGCGAAGACCGCATCCAGATGATTGCATCCGAGGCAACCGGTTTCCTGTACTGCGTATCTTCCAACGGTGTGACCGGTGTGCGCAGCGAGTTCGACACCAACTTTGCACCGTTCTTCGAGAAGATCTATAAGTACGCAAAGGTACCCTGTGCAGTTGGTTTCGGTATTTCCGGTGCGGAGGCAGCAAAGCAGATGAGCAAGTACTGTGACGGCGTGATCGTGGGCAGTGCAATCGTGCGCCAGGTCGGCGAATACGGCGGTGAGGCTGCTCCGGAAAAGATCGGCGCATTTGTCAAGAGCCTGCGAGACGGGCTGGATGCGTAAGCGTCATCGGTTTTTTTCAAAAAAAAGATTGACAACCCACCGGAAATCAGGTGCTATACTGGCTGCACATAAGTATAGAGCTGTTTATCAGCGATGAACGGAAGGCTGTTGACTGCTGCGGAGGCTGCACAGAGAGGGCGTGCTGCCGATGGATTTCACACCCACACGGGAATCTCGCCCGACGGATCGGGGACAGTTGCCGGACATATCGCACAGGCGGAAAAGCTGGAACTGCCGGTGCTGGCACTGACGGAACACGTGGAGATGAACCGCTATTTCCACAGGCTCATTACGGGACAGAACCACGGAACGAGTGGGAGATCTTCGACCACGCCGCCGTGCTGGAACAGTCCCTGGAGGTGGTAACAGCTGCCAAAAGAACAGGCTGCCGCCAATGGTCTGACCCTGCTTTGCGGCATGGAAATGGGGCAGCCCAACGCAGACTTTGGGCTTTCAGAATCTGTGAGCCGGGATATGCGGCTGGATTTCATTATTGCATCGCTCCACGAACTATTGGATAAGCCGGATTTTTTCTGCCTGGATTATACGCAGGAAGATATCCCGGCGCTGATGGAACAGTATTTCAGCCAGCTCTATGACATATGCCGCTGGGGTCACTTCGATGTGCTGGGTCACCTTACCTATCCGCTGCGCTATATCGAGGGCGAGGCAGGGATACCGGTACCGCTGGAACCGTATGCGGAACAGATCCGCTGTTGTTTCCGGGCGCTGGCGGAGAACGGAAAGGGCATTGAGCTGAACACCTCCGGCTATCGCCAGAAGTACGGCAAGCCCTTTCCCACGCTGGAATACTTGAAACTCTATCGGGAGATGGGCGGCGAGGTGCTGACCTTTGGTTCGGATGCACACTGTGCGGAAGATCTGACCAAAGGGATCGCCGAGGGCGTGGCGCTGGCGAAAGCAGCCGGCTTTACACGAGCCTGTTATTTTGTCAAACGAAAGCCGGTTTTTATAACACTTTAACCGGGTTCAAATATTATTTTCAGAAAGGCTGGGTTTCTCATGAAAGAACAATTACTGGAATTATTGCAGCAGAACGCCCGACTCACCAATGCGGAGCTGGCGGTTATGCTGGACGTGACAGAGGCAGAAGTCGCCGACGCCATCCGAGCGCTGGAAAACGGGGGTGTCATCAAGGGTTACAGTGCGATCGTCAATGACGAGCTTGCCAACAAAGACCTGGTCACCGCAGTGATCGAGCTGCGTGTAACGCCCCAGCGTGACTGCGGCTATGAAGAAATTGCACATACCATCATGCAGTATGACGAAGTGGAGAGTATTGCGCTGATGGCAGGTGCATATGATCTGTCGGTTACTGTAAAAGGTACAAATGTGAAGGATGTCTCCATGTTTGTATCGCAGCGTCTGGCGACCCTTGCCGGCGTGCTTTCCACGGCAACCTATTTCGTGCTGAAGAAGTACAAGGAAAAAGGGTATCATTATCGAAGGTGAAGAGAAAGACGAACGGGGCTATTATTTCCCCGTAAGGTCGGAAACAGGAAAGGGGAGAGAACTCGTGTTGAACTATGACACGCTTCTTTCAGATCAGGTAAAGAAAAATGAAGCCGTCCGGCATCCGGAAATTTTTCGATTTGGCTGCCATGATGGATGGCGTAATCAGCCTTGGCGTGGGCGAACCGGACTTTCAGACACCGTGGATGGTGCGGAAAGCCGCAGTGGACAGCCTGGAACGCAAGCGCATGGTATATACAGCAAATTCCGGTATGGCAGATTTGCGGCAGGAGATCTGCAATTATCTGAAACGCAAATACGATTTGACATACCATCCGGAAAATGAAACACTGGTGACAGTCGGCGGTTCGGAGGCAATCGACCTTGCCATTCGTGCCATTGTGAATCCGGGAGATGAAGTGCTGATCGTGGAACCGTCATTTGTCTGCTATAAACCCATTGTGGAACTGATGCACGGCGTTGCGATTCCGATTTCGACACAGCTGAAAAACAAGTTCAAGCTGACGGCGGAGGAACTGCGTTCCCACATCACAGAACGTACCAAGCTGCTCATTCTGCCGTATCCGAACAATCCCACCGGTGGCATTATGACACGGGAAGATCTGGAGGCAATTGCAGAGGTACTGCGGGACACCAATGTGCTGGTGCTGTCGGATGAGATTTATTCCGAACTGACCTATGGCAGAAAGCACGTCTCCATTGCGTCCATCGACGGAATGTGGGAACGGACGATCTACGTCAGCGGTTTCTCGAAAGCGTTTGCCATGACCGGCTGGCGGCTGGGCTATGTCTGTGCGCCGGAACCGATTGCAAAGCAGATGCTGAAAATCCACCAGTATGCAATCATGAGTGCGCCGACACTGAGCCAGTATGCCGCAATCGTGGCACTCCGGGAGTGCGACAAAGAAGTACAGAAGATGGTGGACGAATACAACCGCCGCCGCCGGATGCTGGTAGACGGTTTCAACCGAATCGGACTGACCTGCTTTAATCCGGAGGGCGCATTCTATATGTTCCCATGTATTCGCAGCATCGGCATGAGCAGTGAGGAATTCTGTGAAACACTGCTCCAGGAAGAAAAAGGTGGCTGTTGTACCGGGCAATGCTTTCGGGGAGAGCGGCGAAGGATTTGTGCGTGTATCATATGCGTACTCGCTGAAACATCTCCAGGAGGCACTGGTTGCATCGAGCGCTTTGTGAACCGTCACAGAGGAGAATAGGCATGAGAAAAGTCACGAAAACTGCACCGGCGAAAATCAACCTGGGCTTAGATGTCACAGGAACTCGTCTGGACGGTTATCACCTTTTGGAAACGGTTTTCCAGGCAGTTTCCATTGCAGATACAGTCACAGTGGAATTGACAGATACGCCGGACATTGCATTGACCTGTGATGTGGCTGGCGTGCCGTGCAGTCCGAAAAAATATTGCCTGGAAAGCGGCGCAGCGCTATCTGGATGCTGCCGGGTTGACAGACGGCGTGCAGATACACATTGAAAAGCGGATTCCCATGGAGGCTGGCATGGGCGGCGGCAGCACAGACGGTGCGGCTGTTTTGCTGGCATTGCAGGAACTGACCGGGAATGCTTTGAGCATGGATAAATTGGCTGAAATTGCGGTATCTCTGGGAGCAGATGTTCCGTTTTTCCTGTACGGCGGAACGGCATATGCTGCCGGAATCGGCGAGAAATTGGAAAAACTGCCGGCGTTTTCTACGGACTGCATGGTGATTGCCAAGGGGACAGCAGGCGTTTCCACCGCACAGGCATATGGTGCGATTGACGCTTTGCAAAATCCACAGCATCCGCCTGTGCAGGAACTGCGGCAGGCGTTGCGAAATGGGGCAACTGCGGAAGAAATTGCACCGCTTTGCGGCAACCTGTTCGAACTGGCAGTTGACCTGGACGAAGTTGCTGCAATTCGGAAGAGTATGCTGGAACACGATGCGCTTTGCAGCGTGATGACCGGCAGCGGTGCGGCAGTGTTTGGGTTGTTCCCGACTCGTGCAGCGGCGGAACAGGCGTGTACAGCTTTGAAAAAGCTGGTGCCGTTTGCAGAAGTCTGCCACACTTTATAAGCAAAACAACGAAAAGCGGAGGATTCAGCAGAAACCCTCCGCTTTTGTTATCGGACAACAAAAATGCTCTGCCCATATACATGGACAGAGCATTTGCTTTATTTCAACAAGTGAAAATTAGTTCAGAATCATTGCGCTGAATGCAGTATCCAGTGCCTTTTCCTTTACAGAACCCTCTTCGTTGGTATCCGCAGTTACGGTGTAATAAGCCTTGATCTTCGGCTCAGTACCAGACGGACGGATAACAACCTTTGCGCCCTGTTCCAGTGTGAATGCCAGAACGTTGGACTTCGGCAAGGTGATCTCTGTCTTTTCGCCGGTGGTCAGATCCTTGGAGACGCTGGTCTGGTAGTCGTCAAACTTTACAACCTTCAAACCGTTGATCTCGGTCGGATGCTCGTTGCGCAGCTTTGTCATGATGTTCTGCATCTCGATCATGCCGCTTTCGCCCTCAAAGGTAAAGCTGTGCTGGCTGTGAACGTAAACGCCGTACTTCTCATACATTCGCTTGCGAGCCTCGATCATGGAGATGCCCTTGGTGCGGTAGTAAGCAGCCATTTCACAAATCAGCATGGATGCAACAACTGCGTCCTTATCCCGAACATAAGAGCCTGCCAGATAGCCGTAGCTTTCTTCAAATCCGAAGATATAGCGGTCTTCCTCGCCCTTTTCTTCCAGGAAACCGATCTGCTCGCCGATAAACTTAAATCCGGTCAGAACGTCGATAACTTCTACGCCGTATTCCTTGGCAATAGCATTGACGATGTCAGTGGTAACGATGGTCTTGACAGCAATCGGATTCTTCGGCATAGTACCCTTTTCAATTCTCTGCTGACAGATGTATTCCAGAAGCATTGCGCCGACTTCGTTGCCGGAGAACAGAGCGTAATCATCTCCGTCCGGTACAGCAATACCAACACGGTCTGCATCAGGGTCAGTTGCAAGCAGCAGATCCGGCTTGACTTCACGGCACAGTTTCAGACCGCATTCTAGAGCCTCACGGATCTCCGGATTCGGATACGGGCAGGTGGTGAAGTTGCCGTCCGGATTTTCCTGTTCCGGAACAACAGTTACGTCCTTGATGCCGATTGCAGACAGAATGTGGCGAACCGGCTTGTTGCCAGTGCCGTTCAGAGGTGTGTAAACGATTTTCAGACCGCTCTTTGCGCACAGATCCGGATTCAAGCTCTGTTTCAGCACATCCTGGTAATAAGCATCGATTACAGACTGAGGTGTGTAGGAGATCATGCCGTCAGCCATGGCTGCTTCGAAATCGGTATGCTTGACATCCTGGAAAATATCCAGTGCATTGATCTCAGCCAGAACTGCATTTGCGGCGTCAATGGTCATCTGACAGCCATCGCTGCCGTATACTTTATAACCGTTGTACTTTGCCGGGTTGTGGCTGGCGGTTACCATAATACCTGCGCTGCACTTCTGCGCACGTACTGCATAGGAGAGCATCGGAGTAGGCATCAGCTCTGTATAGATGTGTACCTTGATGCCGTTTGCAGCCAGCACTTCCGCAGCAGCCTTTGCAAATACATCGGACTTGATGCGGCTGTCATAAGAAATGGCAACGCTGGGGTTTGTGAATGCAGAGTTCACATAGTTGGCCAGACCCTGTGTTGCACGGCGAACCGTATAAACGTTCATACGGTATGTGCCAGCACCAATGACACCACGGAGACCGCCGGTACCGAATTCCAGATCACGGTAAAAGCGGTCACTGATCGCTGCATCATCTCCGGCAATTGCCTTCAGTTCTGTTTGCAGATCAGCGTCATCTGTTGCACATTCAAGCCACTTCTGATATAATTCTTTTTCCGTCATGATGTTACCTCCATCAATAGAATTTCTGTAATGATAAAATAGTACAGACGCATAGGGATCAGTGAAACGGTACTGTATCAGGATTGTATTATCATGCGTCTGAAACAATTACATACAGCACCAAATGAAAACTAAAATTATTATACCACATTCTCTGCCAGGATGCAACGATTTTTTTGCATGGAATCGTGAATTTTTCGGAAAATGAAAGCAAATCCGAAAATCAGCACAACCTAGCCTTGAGATTCAGCAGACGACTGCGTGCGCAGATCTGAGACAAAAAGCTCTATATGGTGAATCTGCGTCTCTGTTAAACCTGTGACATCGACATATTTGGAATTGCATAGTTCCTCGATGCCGAGGAGAGAATCTGTAGACACATGAAAGGTAAGGGCAATTCGGGTCAATGTTTCAATAGATGGTCGTATGATTCCTTTTTTCCCAGTTGCTGACACATTGCTTGGAGACGCCTAGCTGACTGCCAAAGGCAGCTTGTGTCATAGAGAGTGATAAGCGGAGCTGCTTGATTTGTTCCTGGAACATAATTTTACCTCGTAATATAATGTATGTATATAGGGAAGGTGCTAGAGTCATTTTATCATGAAAAGGGTGAGAATACAAGAGAAAATGGATTCTTTAGGCATAATAACTAGTTACAGAAGAA
>VOFI01003231.1_pt1 | contig 58896 bp, 112 predicted proteins | sample 5384131 | NCBI WGS metagenome assembly VOFI01 (sample SAMN12384728, study PRJNA508395) | human gut metagenome | isolation source: healthy gut H | host: Homo sapiens
TAATTGTACTTCGTTCGATTGCTTAACGTCGTCGCTTCCCAGCCATCAACTGGATTTGAGTTCTTATTCGCTTTACCAAGATTGAGTCAGTCGCTATATCGATCTACATGAACAAATCAGCTGGTCTGAAAGTGACCCGCGCTATGAATTTGCTTCAAAGGGAAGTGGGTAAAGGAAATCAATCCTTGGTTGGTCTAGATTCCTTGTCTGAAAAGACGCTTGACCATGAATGCGTGAGAATGATCCGTGAATAATTTTGATGAGTCGATACCTACCTCTTTCTGGCAACAGGTGGCCTTGTTGACAACATTTGACCTTTGACAGAAATTCAAAGCACTAGAATTGGGAGCTTACTTGCAGAAATCATGGGGAAGGAACAATGACCTCTTCTGAGACCACATTGCCCATGCTAATCTGAGGATCAGTTGGCAACCATTCCAAGCCCTGAAAGAAGAAATCATAGAAACCCCTACACCAAATCGTCACTTAAAAGAAAGGAGGAGTAGACAATGAGCGTGATTAAAAATACCGTACTATCAGCGAAGTTATTTGGCTTTACTATTGATTTATCGATCAGGTCAGAAAGGGTTCTTCACAGTGAGCACAGTAGAAATCAAAGAAAGCTTCATGATGGAACTGACCCCATCGGGACAAGTCCTCGAAGTCAAGAAGATAAGGCCATAGTCCAGCTCTTTGAAGAAGGATCCTGTGGGATGCTTGGAAGAAGCCCAGAGTCGCTTTGCAGGACATCCCTAGAACTTCCTGTGTTATGCAGAGACTGGTCGGACATCTTCGCTGGAATGGGCGAGCCCGCATGTTGGCGTCCCAAGTACTTGGACATGATGGACGAAGCCATCAGCCCTGTTTAGCAGGACTATCCAGATGAGATTTATCCAGACAGGGATCTCAATATTGACCATTTGAATATGGATTCCGGGAGGACAGCTGATCTTCTCAGGGTTCACGGTCTTCCTGCAAGGAGTTGGCTCAGATTGCTCGTCGAAGCGACGGTTCTTAATTCTGAAAACTTCGCTTGTGGTCTTTTGTCGGTCTACCTTTGAGAGAAGCCAGTTAGCATGAACGACCTTCGGGAGACAGGCCATTGACCGCTCTGGTTCTTCATAAATCATGGCTGTTAGCTATCAGACGGATTTGCGACTCCTCGGATCTTTATGACAGCTGCTGAATGTTGGCTGAAAAGAACATGCACGTCTTGAATTTAATGAGCGGATATGATAGCTACTGTGAAGCCCTTCCGGAAGTCTCCGCTGCCCGCCGGGAGTTCAGGTCGTCAGGGCTATCCAGGTTACCTTTATACCAACCTCTCAACCCTCTACGAACATTGCGGACCTTGGATTTGGAAGAAGGATCTAGCAGACTGAGTCCCGATCCTCTCTGGAAAATGGCATCTGCCCCATCCCTGACTGACAGGCTACATCACCCAGAAAGGGGTGGTTATTTAAATACTTGATCTCTACAATAGTGGTTACCGCCCACCGATCAATGTTCTTCCATCCTTCCGTTTGAAGGACAAGGGTTCTGGTGAAGGCAAGACTCGGGAAGACCATGCACATCTTCATGAACCAGCCTCCTGCAGCCTCTTACGCCCAAGGAAAACAAGCCAAAGAACTGGCTGTAGTGCTTGGGAATCTGCCTTGTCAGATACCGACAAGTCTATGCGTTAAATTTACGGACCGCTTTGAGCAGAATACATCAACCAAGGCTTCACTACCAATCGGACGATTGAGGAAAGTTTGGATCTCGGTTGGGAACTCTATCCATCCTTCCAAGAACAGAGCTTAAACGGATCAAGGATGAGATGATTGACAAGTATCTGCCAAACAAAGAGTGATTAGCCTATGGCACGATTAAATGTAAAACCAACTCGGATGGAGCTTAATATTCTCAAAGAGCGCCTCAAGACAGCAACCCGGGGGCACAAGTTGCTCAAGGATAAGCGGGATGAACTCATGCGCCGTTTTATTGAAGCAGTGCGTGAGAATAATCGTCTGCGCCAAAAGGTGGGAGGCAGCGCTGGTGGGCAATATGCAAGATTTCGTGATGGCCAAGTCTTTAGAGAGCGACCTCATGGTAGAAGAAATCTTCGCCGTACCCACTCGAGAAGTGATGCTCCATATCGAGGAAGAAAAAGTGTGCGCGTGCCCAAGCTCCATGCCCGTATCGATAATCCATACGGAGATGATGAAGGGGACGTGGTTTATGGCTACCTCGCCTCAACAGTCAAATGGATAGCACCATCCAAGAAATGGGGACACTCCCAGATTTGCTCAAGTTAGCGGAAATCGAAAAAAGCTGCCAACTTATGGCAGATGAAATCGAGAAAACCCGCCGTCGAGTGAATGGACTTGGTATGCGACCATCCCAGACCTCAAAGAGACCCATCTACTATATCGAAATGAAACTCGAAGAAGCCGAACGCGCCAACCTCGTCAGAATCATGAAGGTAAAATAAGATACAAAAGCCGTTAAGCAACTCAAAGGAAAATAGGAAATCCAACGACGAAGCGTCCGCTTCTAGTTGGATTTATCTTTCAAAGAGTTGTAGGCGTGTTCAGTTATAAGATACAAAGCCCGTAAAATGCAAAGTGAAAATAGGGAGCAGGACAGAAGCACTGTTGTATAGAATGCTTCGTTGTCCTGCCCCACAAGGCTGATTAGGATTTTTCCGAGCTCTTAAAGCGAGAGAAAAATCCAATCAGCTACTGTGCCTTTGAAGTTAGTACTATTACAGTTTGCGTTTTCACCCAGCTTTTCAGCCCGGCCTCAATTACTTAAAAAGACAAGAACCTCATCGAGGAACCGCTCCTTGATGAGGCTTTTTACGCCCCTCGCCCTCTTCTTCCCACCCTCTTTTTATGTTACTAGTTTGTAACAATGTGACAAGAAAAGACGAAATGTTACAAGAAAAAATACAGTTTTGTTAAATAGCCAAAAGGGCCTTTTATTATTTTTAAATTGTGATAAGATAGTATGGTAGTTCAATTTGTCCAAGAAAATCTTGAGCAAAAAACAAAGAAAAAAGAGGATAAAAGATGAAATTAAAAGTTAATACGAAAGCCTTGATCCTTCAACAGTAGAGTGATTCCCTTTACAAAAGCCACTGCAGAAACACTTGAAGATTGGGTAGCTCGCTCAGTAGATGAAATCAAACATGATATCCAACAAAGCGGTGAAAACCAACAAACTTTATACCATCAAATATGGTGATACATTGAGTTCGATCGCAGAAGCGCTTGGAATCGATGTTCATGTGTTGGCAAACTTGAACAACATCAGCAACATGGATTTGATCTACTAAGGTACTGTTTTGAAAACAACAGTAAATGATCAAAAGTAACTTCAGTTGAAATCAAACTCCTCAAGCAGGTGCGACAGATGCAACCGTTGCAAGTGCTGACTTGACAACAAACCAAGTGACAGTTGATGACCAAACAGTCGCTGTCAACGATTTGTCTAAACCAGTAAACGAAGATAATAAAGCTGTACCAGTTGCTCCAGCGGCAGAAACTCAATCAGCTCCAGTAGTTGAAGTACCAGCAACAGAAACACCAGCACAACCAGCTGTTCCAGAAACACCAAGCTACGGTGCTCAGCTCCCAATGTTGCAACTCAAAACCCAGAAACAGCCTCAGTTTCTGCTCCTGAAGCTCCAGCAACTCAACCAGAAGCTCCTGCTGAAACACCAGCTCCTGCAGACGAAGCTCCGGCAGCAGAAACTGTCGCAAGCACCAGAAGTGCAACCAGTAGCAGAAACCTCAACGAGCGGAAATACGATTCCAAATGATCCACACCTTCAACCACAAGCAGAAGCTTTCCGTCAAGAAATCGCTGCAAAATTTGGTATCACAAACATTGGTGGTTACCGCGAAGGGGATCCAGACGATCATGGTAAAGGACTTGCAGTGGACGTAATGGTCCCAACCAGTTCACAACTTGGAGATCAAGTGGCACAATATGCGATTGATAACATGGACCGTGCAGGTATTTCATATGTTATCTGGAAACAACAATTCTACATGTCAGTAGACAATATGTACGGACCAGCTAACACTTGGAACCAAATGCCTGACCGTGGTGGAGATACAGCAAACCACTATGATCACGTACATATCTCATTTTACGAATAATTAAAATTCAATCCAGAAACATTGAACTAGGCCTAGAGCCTAGTTCTTTTTTTGCACACAAAAAAGGCCGGAAGACGAATCTTCCAGCCGGTCAATAGTTATAAAATATGATCGACTTTTCCACCTGATAAAGGGCAATCGCCATGATAATGGTTAAGACCAGTAGCATGAGGATAGCTGGTGTCCAAGAGTGGAAGAGAGACTTGCTGTAGCCGAAGAGAATGGGACCAAATGCTTTGCAAGACGTAGCCTCCTGTTTGGGCAAGTCCAGAAAGTTGAGCTGTCTTTTTCAGGCGTGCTGGATTTCATGGAGAAAGCGACCATGAGGTAAGGGAAGAGCGAACTAACGGAACTTCCAATTAGGGCATTGATGACCAGCCAGTAGAAGAAGTTGCTAGTCGGGATTAAGAGCATGGCTACCCCCAGAATCCCTGCTCCGACAACAATCGTAAGCATCAAGCGTCGATTGCGATCGGATAACCGTGTGGTCAAACTTGGGATCGTCAGGGGAGAATGGGAGACTGATCAGGGTGAACACGGAGGCCAGTAGTCCAGATTCAACCTTTGAAAGGCCAGCTTGAACAGCCATGGTCGGAAGCCAAGTCATACTTGTGTAAAAAGCAGTGACTGCAAGCCCCAAAAATCATGATAGCCCAGACATATTTATTGGTATACCACTTGCTACTAGATTCTGTAGTAGCTGTCTTTTTAGATGGTGGTTGTAGCGAAGGTTAGGAATCCAGATGACCAAAGCAAGAGCACATAAGGCTGTCAAGATGTTGACCAAACCTTGCCAAGAAGTGGCTTTGGTGATCGGAACAGCGACAGAAGAGGCGATCGCTGTGGACATCCCCATAGAAGTGATGTACAAAGTGGTCAGAATGCCTAGTTGGCGGGGTCTGTTCGCTTGAATCAGGCTTGAAGCAAAGACATTGAGAAAAGGCGATGCCAGCTCCAATCAAGATGGTTCCCAGATAGAGGAAGGGGAGGTTGATAATCCGAATGGCAGATCCGATCGTAATCGCGATCAAAACTAGGAAAAAGAGGCGCTCAATCCCCAACCTTTTAGCAAATTGAATCGCAAAAGGTGAGAAAATGGCAAAGGTGAGAAGTGGCAAGCTAGTCAATAGTCCCAGAGAGCTCACATCCACCCCCAAACCAGCAGCGATGTCAGACAAGACCGTCGGAAGCGTAGTAAATGGTGTTCGTAAAACAATCCCAAGCATAATGATGCCCGGGATGAATAGCGTAGAATGTGTTTTTTTCATAAATCCTCCTCAGACAAAAATTCTCCTCATTATAACATAGATCGAGCATAAATTGGAGTATTTGTACAAATGAAGGAGAAGGAACGTAGCTAAGTTCACTGATGCTCGTAAAGGGAATAAGGAACGTAGTTTTCGCTTCGCTCAAACTGCATCAACGTACCCTAAGCTCGCTGATGCTCGTAAAAGAGAATAAGGACCGTAGTTCTCACTGTCGTTCGAACTGTATCAATGTACCTAAGCTCACTAACGTTCGCTAAAGTACATAGAGAAAAAGCCACCGGTTTTGGTGGCTCTTATAGGGAGATTATTATGAAAAAGTTTAGGATTTTCTATCAAACAAAGTTAGGAGGTCTTTATTTGATGGTTTTATTATAAGGCGGTTTGCTTAAAGAAATCTTAAGAAAAGGCGCTGATTGAAAGAATCGGTCTAAAGTCTGAGACGTCTTTATTCGCTGAAGAAATCAATGCCGGTTTTGTTGAGTTCGTTGACTCGCAACATGAATTTCGTCTTGATTTGAACGAGCGGAGTTCGAAATTTTCAAGTGCAATCAGGCCTTCAAGTGCTTTCATGACCTGTTTGGCACGGTAGATCCCTTCCTTGTCATTTAAGCCAAGGAGGGCATAGACCTGCATAAATTCTAACTGCATGGAAATACTGGTGTTTAAAATCGGTTTGCGCTTGCGAAGCTGGTTAATCGATTGAAGAAAATTCAGAGCTTCTAAGTAGAGTTCTTTTTTTTTAATGAGATAGTTAGCTAGATTTAACAGTAAAGAGGCCAATGCATTGGCAGAGTAGGCAGAATAACTGCTTTCAAAAAAGTTCCAAGGATTCCTTTCGAATCTTAGCGACGACTTCATAGGGCAAGACAGATAAAAGGGCAATGGTGAAGTCTTGCTCAATTTCATTTTGATAGGCAAAAAGGCACTTCTTGAGCGATTCGTTGAATCGAGACAGGTGCGTCTTCCAGGCGTGGATTTCTTTTCCCATCGCGTTATTGACATTGATTTCAAGTGAGCGCAAATAGAGTTGCCAGAGCTCTTTGTTCTCCTCTGCAACAGGTGATTTTTCGTGCTTTAAGCGCTCAATAATGGACAGAAAATCCATGTTTTCTTGATTGATGTGTTTCATCAAAATGGGGCTGAAATTTTGAATGGTTAAGCCAGGATAATGGGACAAAAAGGTGTCCCAATCCACCCCCATAGACAGCAAGAGGCGAGAGAAGGTCTCAATGGTTACTCCTTTTTTGAGAACGCTCAAATTGGCTGAGGAACTGAGGAGAGACAATGTCTGCAGCGACTTCTTTTAGAGAAAGACCGCGTGCTTCACGAATCTTACGAAATGTTGGACCAAATGGCGAAGATGAGGACATAGGGAACTTCCTTTCAATTATCATACCATTAGTATACCTCAAAAAAAAAAGGCTGGAATTAAACTCAGAGTTTAATTTTTTGACAAAAAACTAGAAATTCTTCGATTTTTAAGAAAAAAAAATGAAACTATAGTTTACATGGCCCTTTTTTTAGGGAGGATTTTTGATAAAATAAGGTCAATTCTAGAAGATACGCTTATAACAAAAGGAGATTTACAATGACGACACAAGAAATTTTACAACTATTAGATGAAAAGCGCGTGCTAACAGCCCCTGCAAAGCAGTTGCTTGGGATGAAGTTCAACAGCGACAAAACCGATTAAATAAAGCAGCGAAGAGACTCAATGGGCCAATCACGGTCACACTGGCCCTCAATCTTCTTTTTGCCTTTACGATTTTTCTCTTAGAACAAAGTCACCTCATGCACGGTTTTCTATTGATGCTCGGGTTGATGGGCGGGCTGATTGCTTTCAAATACTTTGTATTTTGTAGCCCCAGCCAAGCAGGCTCTTGCCAATGCCAGGCCCTTTACAACCAGAAATCAGCCAACCAGCCTACCAACAACAAGGGATGCAAGGTTTCCCGCAAAAATTTTACAATTACCACGACCTCTTCCGACTATATAACTTAATTGCAGAAGGACGTGCCTCTACCTTACCTGAAGCCTACAATCTGCTTGAAATGCAACAATTCCATGAAACGCAAGTCAATCTGCAAGAAGAAGCCAATGCCCTACAAGCCGATATTGCACGTAGCTCAAGGGTCAGCGCCGTTGCTAATGTAGTCACTGCTTACAATACTTATTGTATCCACAAAAGATATGTAATGTCAAAAAAGATAAAGATGAAAAACCTCCCAAGAGTCCTGATCGAAAATCAGAGTTCTCGTGGAGGCTTTTTATTGTCTTGTAAAAAAGTAGTTCGAACGGCATCCATGTATTTAAGCTCACTGGTGCTCGTAAAGAGAATAAGGAACGTAGTTTTCGCCCGCTCAAACTGCGTCAATGTACCTAAACTCGCTGATGCTCGTAAAGGTACGTAGAGAAAAAGCCACCGGTTTTGGTGGCTCTTATAGGGAGATTATTATGAAAAAGTTTAGATTTTCTATCAAACAAAGTTAGGAGGTCTTCATTTGATGGTTTTATTATAAGGCTGATTTCTTAAAGAAAACTTAAGAAAAAACGCTGTTTATAAGAATCGGTCTTAGGTCTGAGAGATGATGTTTTTTTTTTACAAAGGCGCAGTGGGTTCTAAAATCTACAAAAAAAATCTTGACAGAATTTGATAGAAGAGGTAGAATGTTAACCAGTTAAATAACCGGTCAACAAAAACAAGGATACAAACCCAATCGAAGGCTTCTGTTTAATTAAATGATTAACCGGTTAACGAAAAATAAAGGAGTAAAGAGAAATTATGAAAAAGAAACACTATTTCATCAGTGCCGCCATCATGGCAGGTCTTAGTCTTTGTGCTTATGAACTAGGCTATTATCAAGCTCACCATGCAGAAAATGAATCCAACCGTGTGGCTTATATTGAGGCCAAGCCGGCAAACAAATAAAGCAGAGGAGTTAACGCCTGATGAGGTGAGCCAAAAAGAAGGAATCAATGCGGAGCAGATTGTCATTAAGATTACGGATCAGGGCTACGTCACTTCTCATGGCGACCACTACCACTACTATAATGGTAAGGTTCCTTTTGATGCCATTATCAGTGAGGAACTCTTGATGAAAGATCCTACTTATCAACTAAAAAAGAGGATATTGTTAGTGAGATTAAAGGGGGCTATGTCATCAAGGTAAAGGGAACCTACTATGTTTACCTGAAGGATGCCAAGCACGCAGACAATGTCCGTACAAAGGAGGAAATCAGCGGAAAAAGCAAGAGCATGGTCATGGTGGGGCAACTAAGGTCAGTCATGAGGTAGCGGAGGCTCTAGAAAACAAGGACGATATACGACAGATGATGGCTATATTTTCAATCCGTCGGACATCATCGAAGATACAGGTGATGCCTATATCGTACCGCATGGCAACCACTTCCACTATATTCCAAAAAGTGATTTATCATCAAGTGAGTTGGGCGGCCGCCCAAGCCTTTTGGAGGAGGCTGGAAAAGCGGGCCGAACAGGAGGCAAAGCTCAACCGCTTTATGGAGGTAGAGGGACTCAAACGAGTCAGCCGATATCGGGTGGGACTCTTTCTAGTCTGCTAGAAAGCCTATATGCCAACCTTTAAGCCAGCGCCATGTCGAAGCAGATGGCTTGGTGTTTGATCCTGCTCAAATCACCAAGCGGACAGCTAGTGGAGTGGTCGTTCCTCACGGGGATCATTACCACTTTATCCCTTATAGTCAGATGTCTGCCTTAGAGGAGCAGATTGCACGGTCCATCCCGATCGGGCAGACTCCTTCGGTTCTTGCGGCTCAGCCAAGGTCCAATCGCCAACCAAAAGGCAGTCCAGTCAAGCAAAGTAGACTTGTGCCGTCTAGTGGGAATCAAGCGATTCACCAAACAGGTGGGGCTTATACGACAGATGATGGTTACGTCTTTCATCCGACGGATGTCATAGAGGATACAGGCGATGCTTTTGTTGTCCCACATGGCAATCATTTCCATTATATTCCAAAATCGGACCTCTCTATGACAGAATTAGCCGCGCTCAAGCTTATTGGAATCGTAAAAATCAAGGGGCGACTCCTGTCAAGCCTCGTCCGGTTGTGACTGTCAAACCGACTAGTCCTGTCAGAACGACACCATCGACGACGGATGCTGGCTATGTGGGAAGGACCCAGAAAAAGGCCTTTCGGATCTTTTGAAAGAACTCTACGCAAAGCCTCTGGCAGAGCGACATGTGGAAGCAGATGGCTTGGTGTTTGATCCTGCTCAGATCACGACGGACAGCTAGTGGTGTTGCAGTTCCTCACGGGATCATTACCACTTTATCCCGTATACTCAGATGTCGGCTTTAGAGGAGCAGATTGCACGGATCATCCCTATCAAGAGCCAAAAGATCCGGTGCTTCCACATCTACCTGCGCCAAGTCCAATCGAATCGACACCAGCACCGACGCCTGCTCCAAGTCAGTTGTTAAACCAAGTCCAGCACCTGTGTTTCCACAACCGGAAGCCAACAAGCACCGCATGCCGGCTAAGAAAGAAGGAATTGCTCCTCGTGACCAGGAATTTTACGATAAGGCTTATGGACTTTTAAGTCAAGCCCACGAGAAAGTGAGTCACCAAGCAGATTACCAAACATTGGATCACTTATTGGCAGGATTGAATAATGAGCAGACGGACAAAGCCAAATTGGTTACAGAAATTTTGGACTTTATTGCTCGGGTCATTCATCCAGAGCGGGTTGGCAAGCCAAATTCGCAGATTGCTTACACGGATGACGAAGTTCGGATGGCTCAATTGGCGGATATTTACACGACCTCAGATGGTTATATCTTTGATGCCAAAGGGACATCATCAGTGACGAGGGTGACGCCTATGTGACGCCCCCATTTGGGTCATAGTCACTGGATTGGAAAAGACAGTCTCTCGGAGAAGGAAAAAGTAGCGGCTCAAGCTTACACCAAGGAAAAAGGAATCCGTCCTCCTGAGGCTGATGCGACCAATAAGGCGAATCCAAAGGGAGAAAGCGGCTAAGCGATTTATGAGCGCGTGGTTGGTGAAAAACGAATTCCCATTGTACGTCTACCTTATAATGTTGAACATACAGTTGCTGTAAAAATGGCAATCTCATCATCCCCACAAGGATCACTACCACAACATCAAATTTGCCTGGTTTGATGATCAAAGTTATAAGGCGCCAAATGGCTATACCTTGGAGGACCTCTTTGCGACCATCAAGTACTATGTGGAACATCCAGACGAGGCCACAGTCGACAGATGGCTGGGGCAATGCTAGTGAGCATGTACTAGGGAAAAAAAGATAAAACGGAGGATCCAACAACGAATTTTAAACCAGAAGAAGAACCGGAAGTAGAGACACCGGCTGAGCCAGAAGTGCCCCAAGTAGAGACAGCTAAAGGTGGAGGCCAAGCTAAAAGAAGCAGAAGCCTTACTGGCCAATGTGACAGATCAAATCTCAAAAGCCAATGCGACAGAGACTCTGACGGGACTAAGAAACAATCTAAGCCTTGGGACCATGGATAACAATGGGATCGTGGCTGAAGCTGACAAACTACTCACTCTCTTAAAACAAGCACCAACTCATGCTTCAACGAACGAATAAGGAGGAAGCTCATGAAACAGAAAAACTATTGCTACCTTGTCGGGCTCTTGCTGTTGTTGCTAAGCGGGGGCTTGTGGTCAAAAGAAGTCTCAAAAGGAGGCGGGGCTACATATTGTGACTAGTTTTTATCCCATCTACTCGATGGTAAAAGAAGTATCAGGATTTGAATGATGTTCGGATGATTCAGTCTGGAAATGGGATTCACTCTTTTGAACCTTCAGCAGTGATATTCTGCAATCTACGATGCAGATATCTTTGTTTACCATTCACGAACCTTAGAATCTTGGGCAGGCGGGCTGGATCCCAATCTGCAAAAATCAAAGGTCAAGGTTCTAGAAGCCTCAGAAGGGATGACACTTGAACGTGTAATGGGAAAGGTCTGGAGGATGTGGAAGGCGGATGAAGGGGTAGACAAAAAAACCTTGTATGACCCCCATACTTGGTTAGACCCTGAAAAGAAGCGCAGAAGAGGCGACATTGATTGCCAAGCGTTTATCAGAGAGGTAGATCCCAAACACAGGGATGTCTATAAAAGAACGCCAAGACCTTTTGAAAAAGCGCATGAGATCACACAAAAGTATCAGGTGTATTTGCTAAAACCAGTCAAAAGACCCTTTGTCACGCGGCATACGACAGCCTTTTCCTACTTGGCCAAACGGTTTTGGGCTCAAGCAGTTGGGGATCGCAGGGATCTCTCAGAGCAAGAACCGAGTCCCAAGCGGCTGAGTGAATTCAAGTTCGTCCAAGACCTATAAAGGTCAAGACCATCTTCACAGAAAGCAATGCGACCTCAAAGGTTGCAAAAACTGGTTCATGCAACGGGAGCCAAACTCAAAACTCTCAATCCGTTAGAAGCGGATCCTCAAAATGATCAGACTTATTTGAAGAATCTGGAGGCCAATTTAGCAGTACTTGCTAAAGAATTGAAATAGCCTATTTGCTCGAAACCTCTTTCTAGGGAATCCATTGATGTTGGATTTCTTGGGAGGGTTTTTCGTCTGTTTAAAAACTATTTAGAGTTTTTTTCTAAATATAGTTGACAACCCCCATCCGAAAGTACTAGAATCTATTTAGAAAGATATCTAAATAGATTAGATTAGAAGGAGATAGAGATGAATTTTGCGCAAACATTTAAAGCTTTATCGAATCCGATAAGAAGAAGTATCTTAGAACTGCTAAAGGCGGGGGAAATTATCCGCTGGCGATATCGCTGGCCACTTTGATGTAGCAGGAGCGACCATTTCCCATCATTTAAGCCTCCTCAAGCAGGCAGATTTAATTCGAGAGGAAAAAAGAGAAGAATTTTATCTACTATGAACTCAATACTTCTGTCTTGGAAGATTTAATGGTCTGGCTCGTTGATTTGAAAGGAGACTCTACTGATGAAAACGAATAAAAACTATTGCTATTAACTTCTATGGTGATCCTTTTCCCCATGCTTTTGGGGGCTGATGATTTGGTCGCAATTGCTAACCAAATCCCGATTCACTTCAATTTTGCTGGCCAGGCCAATAACTTCCAATCGAAACCCCTGGTTGTGTTTTGGTCTTCCTATTTTCGATCTCATGGTGCATCTGTTTATGATCTTTATGATCGGTCGCGATTCTAAGAATAGCGCTATGAATGAAAATGATCAGAGCGATTTACTGGTTGACCCCAATCGTTTCCTTAAGTACCTCCCTATCTCATCTATAGCAAGGCGCTAGGATCTACTACCAATCCATCAGTTTTTGTTTCGGTTCTGCTAGGGCTCATCTTTGTAATCATGGGCAATTACATGCCTAAGCTGAAAGTGAATCACACGGTTGGAATCCGTCTGCCTTGGACCTTGCAGAGTGAAGATAACTGGCACAAAACTCATCGCTTGGCAGGGAAATTGTGGGTCCTCGGAGGGTTGATCCTTCTACTTGAAGCAGGTCTTCAATTCGCGCTTTCTTATGTACTGGTGCTGGTCATCCTCGCTATTGTCCTTATCCCTGTGATGTACTCTTATCAATTAAGTCGGAAAAATCGTTAGTAGGAAGGAAATTAGATTTTTTAAAGAAAACAACCGGAGAAGAAAACTTATCTGATGGGATTTTCCATATGTGAACAATAAAAAGCATTTTTTGTTGATTTTTCCCTCCATTTGTAGTATAGTTGTAACGCCATACAAACTACTATATAGTAAAAGGAGATCATTAAATGTATTTTAATAGAAAAATACAGAACAAAAGAATTGGCGAATGGTTAAAAAAGGGAAACATTTCCCTATTTGGCTGTTCTCTTGTGTTGACAGTCGGAGCTGTAATGGCTTCATCGTCTGTAAAGCTGATGAAACTACAGAAGCTACGACGGTATCTACTGTATCGAACGAAGAAGATGCTACGAGCACGTCTGGAACCAACTCCTCAACTTATTCTGCACCTGCAGGAAACAGTTTCTTCGACCTCTACGGAATCAACTTCAACTTCTGCTACAACTGTGGAATCAAGCTCTACAACTCAAAAGGAAGCTGATTCTGTTGCAGCACCAAGCTTCACAACAGTAGCGGATGCCTCAGCATTAACTGCTGAAGAAATTTCAAATGTTACAGAAGCAATTAAAGGTTCAAATCCGACTGCAGTTTCTGTTCAAGTTAGCAATGATGGATCTGCAGTTGTTACATTTTGCAGATGGGTCAAGCGCAACATTAGCAGCTTCTCAAACAGTTAAAGTAAAAGGTGGAAGCTACATCTGGTTCAGAAACTCGCTCACGTTCTCGTCGAGTCGCCGCTCCAGCGACTGGTATCAGTACGCGTTCTTTTGACTCTGAACTTCAAGATGCTTTGCTCAACAGGCGCCGATCTATAGCCCAGGTGTTAAAGGACAAAAACAAGGTTACGAAGGAACAGTTTGGCTCTACCGTAATGGAACAATCAGCAATGATAGTCAAGAAGATGCAAAAACGCCTTGGTGGTGTAAATGTCTACCTTCAGTATGTGACTGGTAAAGGCTTTGTATCACCAGTTTATAAGACAACAAGTCTTTGCAGATGGAACTTTTGTTTTTGATTTGTCTAAACCAGTGACAAACCGCTTAGGAGCTACAGGTGAGTTCCAACTTGCAGGGGATCCTAAACTTTCTATCCGTACTTGGGCTGAAAATCCAGATCCAACAAAATACACTATTATTAAATCTGGTGACCAACGTACAGGTTTCCATGGTCGTCTTAGTCGTACAAATGAAGCTTGGAACTTCACAGCTGGGATTAATCGCATTACCAATGGTCAAGTAGTTCTTCAAGAAAAACCAAATTCAGTAGACTATCTTTTGAAACCAGAAGCAGAACGTGAAACAGGCGATGCTTTGCAGACGGCCAATTCTCACGTAATGGTAATTATGGAACTATTCGTGGAAGTGTTTGGTATGACCTTCGTGACCCAAGTGGTTCTGATGCACGTATGTACAAAAAGGACAGCTACGATATTAATGCTACAAATGTTAAGGTAGCGACTTCATACGTTAATGATGAAGTAACACGTCTTTTTGACAAATGGAAAAGTGAACACTCAAATTACAAAACTTGACGATTTCAAGGTCGCTCAAGCTGAAATTATCAGAGATTATGAAGCGAGAAATGGGAAAGGTTCTCACATTGCTGAAACTGTCGTAGTACCAGTTGATAGTAATGGGAATTACCGTATTGTATTCCGCGGTCTTTACAGGGGTAAGTGCTAACAAAGCTAATGCTGGACTTGCTAAAAAGTTTCTGATGCGGAATTTGGAACACTTGTACGTGACGAAGATTTAGATAATGAACACCTTATGAAGTGGAATGGTACTTTAGGCCAAAAATATCGTCACATTAATACGGATTATGTTTATGCCACTGTTCTTGTTGATGACTATGCTATTTGGAGCAATAACTACCAATCGAATATGTTTGAAGGTACGTCAGATGCTGTTCTTCCGGTAGGACCTTCATCACTTGCTGTCAACAAATATTTCAAATACAAACTTTGCTCTAATCGCACCACAACCAATGCACGACATCTTGGTGTATAACAACTCTGATCACTTTGCTAAACCAGGAAATACTGCTGAAAGTACCACTGGTGGACTGATGCCAAAACGTGAATACCAAATCCGTTGGTTCAAAAATGGTCAAGCGATTGGAACAGCAACAACTGTAACGTCAGCGGCAGATGGAACTGCTAGCTCAGTACCGTTTACAGTACCATCTGACCTCACAGAAGCGGCAATCTATACTTCAGCGGTCTTTCTTAAAGGTGAAAACACAGATGATCTCCATTCAGCTTTGGCACTTGATTCATTTACAGCCATTCCAAAATGAAGATGCGGATAACAACACTCCAACAGCGAAAGCTCAAACAGTGAACAAGGGAGCAACACCAGATCCTAAACAATCAATTGATAATAAGCAAAGAACCTCCCAAGTGGCACTACCTTCGCTTATAAGGATCCAGTAGATACAACTACAGCAGGCAATAAATCAGCCGTAGTAGTGGTAACCCACCCAGATGGCTCTAAGGATGAAGTTCCAGTGACTGTTACTGTGGTAGATCCAAGTACAGATGCGGATAACAACACCCCAATAGCGAAAGCTCAAACAGTGAACAAGGGAGCAACACCAGATCCTAAACAATCAATTGATAATCAAAGGTAACCTTCAAGTGGCACAACCTTCTTTTATAAGGATCCAGTAGATACAACTACAGCAGGCAATAAATCAGCCGTAGTAGTGGTAACCTACCCAGATGGATCTAAGGATGAAGTTCCAGTGACTGTTACTGTGGTAGATCCAAAGTACAGATGCGGATAACAACACTCCAACAGCGAAAGTTCAAACAGTGAACAAGGGAGCAACACCAGATCCTAAACAATCAATTGATAATCAAGGTGAACCTTCCAAGTGGCACAACCTTCGCTTATAAAGGATCCAGTGGATACAACTACAGCAGGTAATAAGTCAGCCGTAGTAGTGGTAACACCCAGATGGCTCTAAGGATGAAGTACCAGTGACTGTTACAGTGGTAGATCCAAGTACAGATGCGGATAACAACACTCCAACAGCGAAAGCTCAAACAGTGAACAAGGAGCAACACCAGATCCTAAACAATCAATTGATAATCCAGGCAACCTCCCCAAGTGGCACTACCTTCGCCTATAAGGATCCAGTAGATACAACTACAGCAGGCAATAAATCAGCCGTAGTAGTGGTAACCTACCCAGATGGCTCTAAGGATGAAGTACCAGTGACTGTTACTGTGGTAGATCAAAGTACAGATGCGGATAACAACACCCCAACAGCGAAATCTCAAACAGTGAACAAGGAGCAACACCAGATCCTAAACAATCAATTGATAATCAAGGTAACCTTCCAAGTGGCACAAACCTTCGCTTATAAGGATCCAGTGGATACAACTACAGCAGGTAATAAGTCGACGTAGTAGTGGTAACCTACCCAGATGGCTCTAAGGATGAAGTACCAGTGACTGTTACAGTGGTAGATCCAAAGCACAGATGCGGATAACAACACCCCCAACAGCGAAAGCTCAAACAGTGAACAAGGGAGCAACACCAGATCCTAAACAATCAATTGATAATCCAGGTGAACCTCCCAAGTGGCACCACCTTCGCTTATAAGGATCCAGTAGATACAACTACAGCAGGCAATAAATCAGCCGTAGTAGTGGTAACTTACCCAGATGGCTCTAAGGATGAAGTACCAGTAACTGTAACTGTAGTAGATCCAAGTACAGATGCGGATAACAACACCCCAACAGCGAAATCTCAAACAGTGAACAAGGGAGCAACACCAGATCCTAAACAATCAATTGATAATCCAGGTAACCTTCCAAGTGGCACAACCTTCGCTTATAAGGATCCAGTGGATACAACTACAGCAGGTAATAAGTCAGCCGTAGTAGTGGTAACTTACCCAGATGGCTCTAAGGATGAAGTACCAGTGACTGTTACAGTGGTAGATCCAAGTACAGATGCGGATAACAACACTCCAACAGCGAAGGCTCAAACAGTGAACAAGGGAGCAACACCAGATCCTAAACAATCAATTGATACGTTGAGGCAACCTCCCAAGTGGCACTACTCCCTTCGCCTATAAGGATCCAGTAGATACAACTACAGCAGGCAATAAATCAGCCGTAGTAGTGGTAACCTACCCAGATGGCTCTAAGGATGAAGTACCAGTGACTGTTACTGTGGTAGATCCAAGTACAGATGCGGATAACAACACCCCAACAGCGAAAGCTCAAACAGTTAAACCAGGCGATCAACCAAACGCTAAGGATTCAATCGGTAACGTAGGTGACCTTCCAGAAGGAACTAAGTTCGAGTACAAGACACCGGTAGACACAACCACAGAAGGTGACAAAGATGCCATTGTAGTGGTAACCTACCCAGATGGATCTAAGGATGAAGTACCAGTTAAGGTAACTGTTAAAGCCCCACATGCAAATACGGACAAGAACACACCAACTTTCTAAAGACCAAACAGTGAACAAAGTTGAAACACCGGATGCTAAGAACTCAGAAAAAGAAATTCAAGTACAAAAGGTATCTGTTTCTGATAAGAAAGCTGAATCTGCTAAACTTCCAAATACAGGTGAAGAACAATCAACGTCTATTGCATTGTTAGGTGCTGTACTTGGTATGTTTGGACTTGCAGGGCTTAGCAAAACGCAAAAAAAAACGAAGACTAAATTAGGTGACCTTGATATTTTTTGTTGATTAGGTTGTAGTCTTTGTTCTAAATAAAACTCTTTTGTCAACTGTAGTAAGGTTGATGAAAAGTTACAATCTGGAGAGGACCAAATTGGTTCTCTCTTTTTGATGTTCAAAGAGATAAGGATTTTGGTTTTAAAATTTCAGAAGTTAAAAGCATCTTTTTTGGGCTTTAATGAGTTAGTTATTCTTTTGAAGCTCAACAACAGCTGAAAGCATTAACGAGTTTTTGAAGATCTATCATTTGCAAACTTTCAACACTAAATTCATAGCAGGACTTGCTAGTAAAAACTGCTCATATGAATGCTAGTTTTTTCTTCATCTATGCTAAAAAGCCTCTCTAACTTTTGTAGGAGAGGCTTGTTTATAATGATCCGTCTTTTTATTTTATCTTAAAAAGGTAGAGTTTGAATTGAAATATAGTGCAATATACTGCATTTTGCAAAAAAGAAAAAAGCCTTTGAAATCAATGGGATATGTACCCTCTTTACTGGACATCCAGTAAGGAGGGTATTTTTCATGCGTTACAGTCATGAGTATAAGTTAGAGTGTATTGAGCTATATAGAAAAGGAATATGGCCTGAAACACCAGAAGGAATAAAAACATCAAACTTTCATCTAATGGTTCGATACTGGGTTCGTATCGAAGAACAAAATGGACCAGATGCATTAAAGCACTTAGGTAATAACAAAGTGTGGACCCCTGAAGCGAAATATGAATTAGTTGCTAAAGTATTAGCAGGACAATCCAACAAGTCAGTTGCTGTTTCTGCAGGTATAAATAATGGAATGCTATATACCTTGGGTTCGCAAATACAAAGAATTAGGTTTACAATGGACTTGTCAATAAAAAGAAAGGTCGCAAGAGTAAGAACCCTGTTATGAAAAAAAAAAAACGATTAAGCCCAAACCTTTAACTGAATCAGAACGTGAAGAGTTAATCAGACTAAGAGAAGAAATTGTGGCAATGAAAGCGGAGATTGAAGTAGTAAAAAAAGGATCGCCTTGAGGCAAGAAAGATGGGTGCGCAACTCAAGGCGAAAAAAGCAAAAGAATCATCAAAGCGCTCTGAGAAGAAGGATACCAATTAAAGCACCTACTAAAAGGTTTAAATATGCCTAAATCAACTTACTACTACGAAATCAGTAAAGTTGATACTGTAGACTTTAGAAATATTAAGCTCACTGAAGAAATCAAGAAAATATTTAGCCAGCATAAAAAGGTAGATATGGTGTGAGAAGAGTGTATAGAGAGCTCTTAAGACGTGGAAATTCTGTCAATCATAAAAGAGTACAACGTATCATGCATTCACTTGGATTGCAAGGCAAAAGACCTAAAGAAAAGTATCACTCATTCAAGGGTGAAGTAGGTAAAGTAGCGCCAAACATAATAGATAGAGACTTTACAGCAACAGCACCACTTCAGAAGTGGACAACTGATGTATCTCAGTTTAACTTTTTCATGGGGGAAAGTGTTACCTTTCTCCGATAATTGATATGTACACAAATGAAGTTATTTCATATGACTTGTCGATGAGTCCAAACCTAAATCAAATTAAGAGAATGCTAGAGATGGCGTTTAAAAAGTTCAAATCACTTACAGGATTAATATTTCATTCAGATCAAGGATGGCAATATCAACACAACTACTATCGTCAGGAACTAAAAAACAGAGGAATTATCCAATCAATGTGCATTATATTCATTTTGGACGTCGTTAAATGGTGTTTTTAGAATGTTTCAAAGGTACAAGCGTTCACCAGATTCTTTGTGTTCAAGTGTGATATTTACGCGCATGATAGCTCCCTTCTATTATTCTGCTGCTGCAGCTTTGGCGATTTTACGTCCTTTGTAGTATCCTTTGAGGGATACACGGTGAGAACGTGAGTAATCTCCAGTAGTTTCGTCAAAATGTACAGATGGAGCTGTAATTTTGTAGTGTGTGCGGCGTTTGTTTTTCTTCGCTTTTGAAGTGCGACGTGCAGGTACTGCCATTTCGTTTTTCTCCTTTTTAAGATATAAATTCAGTTAGGTTTGATTTTCATCAACTTTAATAGTATATCAAAACTTTTTGTAAAGTAAAGTTACTTGACAAAAATTGTTAAAAAAAAATCTCCCGCCCATCAAATGGGACAGGAGTTTTCCTTAAAGGTCTATTTCAAATGGCTCATCAATCGTTTCCGAAACGTATTTGCCATCCTTTTTTTCGTTGTTTGACACATTCTGTCAGCAGGTACTCGATCTGCCCATTGACCGATCGAAAGTCATCTTCTGCCCATGATGCGATAGCAGCATATAACTTGGCTGACAATCTAAGTGGAATCTGTTTTTCTTTTGGTCAGCCATTCTTAATAGAGACTTCCCGTATTAACAATTGGTTGTGCATCATGATTGCCACAGAGAACGACAAGAAGGTTCGAAACCATGGCAGCCTTCCGTTCTTCGTCTAGCTCTACAATCTCTCCTTCGCTCAGGCGTTCAAGGGCCATTTCAACCATCCCAACTGCTCCGTCGACAATCATCTTCCGCGCATCGATAATGGCAGAAGCTTGTTGGCGTTGAAGCATGACAGCTGCGATTTCTGGAGCATAGGCCAAGTAGGTAATACGAGCTTCTAGAATTTCGAGTCCAGCATCTTTTACACGTGCTTGAATCTCTTCTCGAATACGACTGGCCACAATTTCACTGGAGCCTCTTAGGCTACCCTCATCTGCCTGGCCGTCTCCTGTCGTATCGACATTAGGAGCTACATCATAAGGATAGATACGGACAATATTACGAAGAGCACTATCACACTGCAATGAGAGATATTCTTTGTAGTTATCCACATTGAAGACTGCTTTAGCCGTATCCACTACACGCCAAGTGACTGCAATACCGATTTCTACAGGATTTCCCAAACAGTCATTAATCTTCTGACGAGAGTTATTCAAGGTCATTACTTTTAAGGAAATATTCTTTTTACCTGTCTCGATAGAAATATTGTTACCTTCTGCTGTTTTTACTGACAGACATGGGTGACTTGGTGGTGACATCACCACTTTGGCCCAAGCGGGTGTTATTGGCAGGATTGACAGCGACACAGAAGGGATTGACAAAGTAAATACCCGCTTCTCGAATGGTTCCAATATAGTTCCCAAACAAGGTCAAAACCAAGGCCTCTTGCGGTTTAATGATTTTGATCCCTGCATAGCACACCAGACTAGCAATAAAGAGAAAAATACAGGTAATAACTGCAATCGCAAGTGGAAAACCTTCTGGTAGACTAGCAATCGCACTAATAAATGCTAAAAACTAAGACAAGATCCCCAACTAGCAAGCCTATAAGGGCGCCTAAGCCGTTTTCTTTTGGGTTAAAATTTTTTTCTTCCATGGGACGAACCCTTCTTTCTTTATGATATCTAAATGATATCACTTTGCTAACAAAAGTCAAGATATAACTGTAAATTATTTTAGCAAGAAAGCGAGCAAGCTGAATTGTCTGAAAATTCAAGAATTTCCTTCTGTCGTTGGGCCGTAAATTGTGCTATAATAATAAAAAAAAATACGATGAGAGGGAATCAGATGACAGAATTAGATACACGCCATCGCAGTAGCGTCTACGACAGCATGGTCAAGTCCCCTAACCGGGCCATGCTTCGGGCAACTGGGATGACAGATGAAAACTTTGAAAAACCAATCGTAGGGGTAATTTCTACTTGGGCTGAAAACACGCCTTGTAACATCCACCTTCATGATTTTGGAAAATTGGCCAAAGAAGGTGTAAAAGATGCGGGAGCTTGGCCGGTTCAATTCGGAACCATTACGGTTGCCGATGGGATTGCTATGGGGACTCCAGGAATGCGCTTCTCCTTGACGTCACGTGATATCATTGCGGATTCTATCGAAGTCTGCTATGGGCGGTCACAACGTGGATGCCTTTGTAGCCATCGGGGGCTGTGATAAGAACATGCCTGGTTCGATGATCGCCATTGCCAATATGGATATCCCAGCGATCTTTGCCTACGGAGGAACCATTGCACCGGGTAATCTGAACGGCAAGGATATCGACTTGGTTTCTGTTTTCGAAGGAATTGGGAAGCGGAATCACGGCGATATGACCGCTGAAGAAGTGAAGCAATTAGAGTGTAATGCCTGCCCTGGCCCTGGAGGCTGCGGTGGGATGTATACGGCCAACACCATGGCGACAGCGATCGAGGTCCTTGGTATGAGCTTACCAGGTTCATCTTCTCACCCTGCTGAATCAGCGGATAAGAAGGCCGATATTGAAGAAGCAGGTCGTGCTGTTGTCAAGATGCTGGAACTAGGTCTTAAACCATCTGATATCTTGACCCGTGAAGCTTTTGAAGATGCGATCACAGTGACCATGGCGCTAGGTGGTTCCACCAATGCCACTCTTCACTTGCTTGCGATCGCTCACGCAGCTAACGTGGACTTGACGCTTGAAGACTTCAACGATTTCCAAGAGCGCGTGCCTCATTTGGCTGATTTGAAACCATCAGGTCAATACGTCTTCCAAGACCTTTACAATGTTGGTGGTGTGCCAGCCGTCATGAAATACCTTCTTAAGAATGGTTTTCTTCACGGAGATCGCATCACATGTACTGGTAAGACCGTTGCTGAGAACTTAGAAGCCTTCGCTGATTTGACACCAGGTCAAAAGTTATCATGCCGCTTGAAAATCCTAAACGTGCCGATGGTCCATTGATCATCCTGAAAGGGAACTTGGCTCCAGAAGGGGCGGTTGCCAAAGTATCAGGTGTGAAGGTCCGTAACATCACGGGTCCTGCTAAGGTCTTTGACTCTGAAGAAGATGCCATTGAAGCCGTTCTTTCAGACGAGATCGTGGATGGCGACGTTGTTGTTGTTCGTTTCGTAGGTCCTAAGGGTGGTCCTGGTATGCCGGAAATGCTGTCCTTATCATCCATGATTGTTGGGAAAGGACAAGGAGACAAGGTGGCTCTCTTGACAGACGGCCGCTTCTCAGGTGGTACTTATGGTCTCGTTGTCGGTCACATTGCGCCTGAAGCTCAGGTTGGTGGCCCAATCGCCTACCTCCACACTGGGGATCTGGTGACAGTTGATCAAGATACCAAAGAAATCACCATGCACGTTACAGACGAAGAGTTAGCAAAACGGAAGGCAGAAACAACCTTGCCGCCACTGAAAAGCCGTGGAGTTCTGGGTAAATACGCCCACATCGTTTCTTCAGCATCACGTGGTGCTGTAACCGACTTCTGGAATATGGAACAGTCTGGTAAACAGTAATTGCAAGGACGACTTTGTCCAAAGAGAGTGGGACAGAAATCGGTAATTCGTTAGAATTCGATTTCGTCGTCCCACCTCCGCACAGTTGAGTAGGGCTGTAAAAGCTGATGAAATCAGTGTAGTATACCCCACTCAACTACTGCGTCTTGCTCGACAATCCAAAAATAATTGAGAGGCTAGGACTTTTTTGTCCCAGCCTCTTTTTAGCTCAAAGTCGCTATTTTTAACCCTGTCGCTGAAGCGTATGAATATTACTTTTTTGGGGGATTTGAGTGTATTATCTGTCATTTTTCTTGTAAATCCGTCTATAATTTGCTATAATTGTGACTAATCGAATCAATCCTTTAATACTGTCCAGAGAGGCAGGCAAGGAGCTATGGAAATGAAAGGCCTGGGAAGACCAGCCTATATTTTGTGTATCTCCTTGTTGTGGGGGATTTTTTTGTATAGTTGAAAAGTGGTTTGATGAAAAAAGAGAAATCGTCGATGATGGAGCATGAGCACTCCCTTATGATTCGGTCATCGAAGGTAGATGTTTTTATTCAGCCATAACTTGTTGCATCTTTAATTTAGGAGGTTTTTACGATCGTGAATAATGTAAAATATGATGTATCTGATATGCCAAAACCAGGCTTGCTGGTTGGTCTGTCTTTCCAGCATTTGTTTGCCATGTTTGGGGCGACAGTACTGGTACCAATTTTGGTTGGAATTGATCCTGCCATTGCCCTCTTCTCATCTGGTTTGGGAACCTTGGCTCACTTAACCGTGACCAAGTATAAGATTCCAGCCTACATGGGGTCTAGTTTTTGCTTATATTGTCGCTATGCAGATGTTGATGAAGACAGATGGAATCGCAAAGCAGTTGCCCAGGGTGCCATGGCGGGTGGTTTGGTCTACTTGTTGGTGGCCTTGATTGTCAAATTTGCTGGGAATGCCTGGATTGATAAGGTACTTCCACCGATTGTGGTTGGTCCCATTATCATTGTGATCGGTTTGAGCCTTGCCTCAACAGCTGTGAGCGATGCGACCATGATCGATGGAAAATACAGCGGTACGAGCCTGCTTATTTCAATGGTCACTCTTTTTGCTGTTATTCTCTTTAATATGTATGGCAAGAAAATTATCGGGAGTGATTCCTATTTTGCTAGGGGTTGATCGTAGGTTACCTCTTCTCTCTTGTCTTAGGTCTGGTTACCGGCCAAGAGATTATCCACTTTGCATCCGTTGCTTCAGCCAAATGGTTCCAAATTCCAAGCTTTGATATCCCATTTGTTAATTATGATTTTAAATTGTATCCAAGTGCCATTTTGACCATGGCTCCAATTGCTTTTTGTGACGATGACAGAGCACTTTGGTCACGTGATGGTCTTGAATAGTCTGACAGGTGATTTCTTCCAAGATCCAGGGTTTGGACCATACTCTTACAGGAGATGGTTTTGGCACAAATCATTGCAGGATTTTTCGGAGCTCCTCCGGTTACATCTTATGGTGAAAATATCGGGGTGATGGCCTTGAATAAGATCTATTCAGTATATGTTATCGCAGGCGCAGCAGTGATTGCGGTTGTCATGAGCTTTATTGGTAAAGTATCAGCTCTTTTGAATTCGATTCCGACCGCTGTTTTGGGTGGTATTTCGATCGCCCTCTTTGGAGTAATTGCGACTAGCGGTTTGAAAATCTTAGTTGAAAACAAGATTAATTTCGATAATAAAAGAATCTCGTGATTGCAAGTGTGATCCTAGTATCAGGAATCGGTGGTTTGGTTTTCCAAATCGGGGGACTTCAAATCACTGGTGTCGCAACGTCAACAATTCTTGGGATTGTGTTGTATCAAATCCTTCCAGAACCAAAAAGTTGATGAGGCTTAGTCCATTCTGGTAGTGAACAAGTTTGAATGGATTCAAATATCAAAAAACGAGGAACAAACTCTGATGGCAGAGCTGGTGTTCCTCGTTTTTTATGATGGATCGGATTTCCAAAGAGGTCTTCCTTCATTAGTTGACTGCGTTTCTTAAATGGTAATGATTGTTATCGTGGTGGAAGACCAAGGGCGATGCGCCCGTATCGGCTGATTCGTGTAATTTTCCAAGCGGGTGACCAGGTCACTTCGACCTTGACATCTTCGATCCCTTCGATCTCTTTTTAGGCGAGCGACGATTTCGATCGGAAGGCTCTCAGCACAGCTACAAGCCGTATCGGTAAAGGTCATAACCACCTTGCAAGTGCCGGCTTCATCTAGATGGATCTCGTAGATCAGTCCTAGGTTATAGACATCTAACTCAACATCGGTATCAAATACAAGCTCCAATTTTTCGATTAACGACTTCTCTAGTGCGAGGGCGCGGTCATTGATTTTGATATCCTCTCTCATCGCAAGATCCTTTCAGTGTAGTATGGCTTCCATTTTCTCATAATTCAGGCTATAAGGCAAGAAGAGAAAAGAGGTTTTGAACATGTCGATCGAAGGAAATTCGATCCAGCCTCCATTTTCTCTTCGAATTTGTGGTAAAATAGAGGCAAAAAAGTAAGACAAAGGATGAAGGCTATGAAATTACAAAAACCAAAAGGGACCCAGGATATCCTTCCTGGCGATTCAGCGAAATGGCAATATGTAGAAGGCTTTGCACGCAAGGTCTTTGCGCGATACCATTATGATGAAATCCGCACACCGATCTTCGAACATTATGAAGTCATCAGCCGTTCAGTAGGGGATACGACGGATATCGTTACCAAAGAAATGTATGATTTCCATGATAAGGGGAGATCGTCACATCACACTGCGCCCAGAAGGAACAGCTCCTGTTGTTCGTTCTTATGTAGAAAATAAACTCTTTGCGCCTGAGGTACAAAAAACCAAGTAAGTTCTATTACATAGGCCCAATGTTCCGTTACGAACGTCCTCAAGCAGGTCGTTTGCGTCAATTCCACCAAATTGGGGTAGAATGCTTTGGATCGAGCAATCCTGCAACGGATGTCGAAACCATTGCCATGGCAGCGCAATTCCTGAAAGAACTAGGGATTGATAATGTGACCTTGCACTTGAACACCTTGGGAAGCCCTGCCAGTCGTCAGGCTTATCGTCAAGCCTTGATTGATTATCTCTGGCCAATGAAGGATCAATTGTCTAAGGACAGCCAACGTCGCTTAGAAGAAAATCCGCTTCGTGTCTTGGATTCAAAAAGAAAAAGAAGACAAGGTGGCGGTTGAACAGGCTCCTTCCATCCTAGACTATCTTGATGAAGAAAGCCAATCGCATTTTGATGCGGTTCGTCGGATGTTAGAAGACTTGGGGGTAGCCTATGTCATCGATACCAATATGGTGCGTGGTCTGGACTACTACAACCACACGATTTTCGAGTTTATCACTGAAATCGAGGGCAATGAGTTGACAGTCTGTGCAGGTGGTCGCTATGATGGGTTTGGTTGAATACTTCGGTGGCCCTGCGACAGCTGGTTTTGGATTTGTATCGGTGTGGAACGGATCCTTCTCGTTCTTGAAAAGAAAGGCATTGAATTACCGATCGAAACAGGCCTAGATGCTTATATCGCTGTCCTAGGAGATGAGGTCAATGAAGCAGCGCTTAGCTTGGTTCAAGCCCTTCGAATCCAAGGTTTCAAGGCTGAACGTGATTACCTTGGACGTAAGATTAAGGCGCAATTTAAGTCAGCAGATGTCTTTGCGGCCAAAGCCTTGATTACCTTAGGAAGTAGTGAAGTTGAGAGCGGTCAAGTTACTGTGAAAAATAACCAAACTCGTCAAGAAGTAACGGTAGCTCTTGAAAGCTTGAAGAAAGACTTTCCATCTGTTTTAGCAGAGTTGGGATTGGCTTGATCAAATCTTTCAGACACCTGTAAAACAGATTCGCATGGGAGTAGGAGCAAAATCGTTGCACCTGCTCTCTTTTATCTAGCTTCTGTTTGCCGACCTTTGCCAAGATTTGGCGAAAAGCCGTTAAATTTTCTGACATTTATGATATAATGAGAAGACTACTAGTAAAGGAATGAAACAGTCATGACATTAGTTTACCAATCAACACGAGATGAAAAAAATACTGTAACAGCTAGTCAAGCCATCCTTCAAGGATTGGCGACAGATGGCGGTTTGTTTACTCCAGTCTCTTATCCTCAAGTAGAGCTGGATTTTGATACCCTCAAAGACGCTTCTTACCAAGAAGTAGCCAAGCTTGTTTTGTCAGCCTTTTGGATGACTTTACAGCAGAAGAGTTAGACTACTGTATTTCTCATGCTTATGACAGCAAGTTTGATACTCCAGCCATTGCTCCGCTTGTCAAACTCGATGGTCAATACAACTTGGAACTCTTCCATGGTTCAACCATTGCCTTTAAAGATATGGCTTTGTCGATCTTGCCTTACTTTATGACAACAGCAGCTAAAAAAAGCACGGTTTGGAAAATAAAATTGTCATCTTGACGGCGACTTCTGAGATACAGGAAAAGCTGCTATGGCAGGTTTTGCTGATGTTCCAGGAACAGAGATCATTGTCTTTTATCCAAAAAGATGGTGTCAGCAAGGTGCAAGAATTGCAAATGACGACTCAAACGGGGGACAATACCCATGTCATCGCGATCGATGGAAACTTTGACGATGCCCAAACCAATGTCAAACACATGTTCAATGATGTGGCGCTTCGTGAAAAATTAGCAGCCAACAAGATGCAATTCTCATCAGCCAACTCCATGAACATTGGCCGTTTGGTGCCTCAGGTTGTCTATTACGTATACGCCTATGCGCAATTGGTGAAGACAGGCCAAATCACAGCGGGAGAAAAAGTCAACTTTACCGTCCCAACAGGAAACTTTGGAAATATCTTAGCAGCTTTCTATGCCAAACAAATCGGTCTTCCAGTTGGAAAATTGATCTGTGCGTCAAATGAAAACAATGTCTTGACAGACTTCTTCAAAAACACATGTCTATGATAAGAAACGTGAGTTCAAGGTGACCACTAGCCCATCAATGGATATTTTGGTCTCTTCAAACTTGGAACGCTTGATTTTCCACTTGGTAGGCAATGATGCCACAAAGACTAAAGAGTTGATGGAAAGCCTCGTTGCAACAGGTCAGTACCAGTTGTCCAACTTTGATGCAGACATCTTAGATTTGTTTGCGGCTGCATACGCAGATGAAGCAGAAACTGCTGCAGAGATCAAGCGGGTCTATGAAGCGTCTGATTACATCGAAGACCCTCATACAGCCGTAGCATCAGCCGTTTATCAAAAATACCGGACTCAAACAGGAGATACTGCTAAACAGTTATTGCCTCTACAGCAAGTCCTTACAAATTCCCAGTTGTTGCAGTAGAAGCGGTGACAGGTGAGACAGGTCTAGGCGATTTCGAAGCCTTGGCTAAATTACACACACTCTCAGGTGTTCCTGTGCCACCGGCTGTAGACGGCCTTGAAACTGCACCGGTTCGCCATCGTACAAGCGTGGCAGCCAAAGACATGCAAGCAGCCGTAGAAGACTACTTGGGACTTTAATTCTCTGTATTAGAAAGATCAAAAGAGCCGTTTGGCTCTTTTTATATACGCATGAATTCATACAAAAAATCTTAAATATCGCCCTTCCTGCCATGGGTGAAAATTTCTTACAAATGCTGATGGGCATGGTGGACTCTTATTTAGTGGCTCACCTGGGCTTGATTGCCATTTCAGGTGTTTCCGTCGCAGGGAATATCATCACCATCTATCAAGCCATCTTTTTGGCACTGGGTGCGGCAGTTGCCAGTGTCATGTCCAAAAGCTTGGGTGAAAAAATCAAGAAAACATTGCCTACCATGCGACAGAGTCACTGAAGGTGACCTTGTTGTTGAGTGCTCTCTTAGGAGGGGCTTCGCTGTTATTTGGACGCCAGATGATTTCGCTGTTAGGGACTGAAGCTGCAGTAGCCGAAAGCGGGGGATTTACCTTTCCTTGGTCGGCGGGACCATAGTTCTCTTAGGATTGATGACGACCTTGGGCTCCTTGGTTCGGGTGGCCAACAATCCACGTATTCCTATGTATGTGAGCCTGTTGACCAATCTATTAAACGCTCTGTTCTCCTCTGTGGCTATTTTCCTTTTTGGTTGGGGCATTGTTGGGTGCGGCTTTGGGGACGGTGCTGGCCCGTCTGGTGGGCGTCATCCTCTTGTGGCAAAAGGTCCAGCTACCTTTTGCACCCCTTCGTTGGGGATTGGATCGTAAGCTCTTGAACTTAGCACTTCCAGCTGCTCGGAGAGCGGCTGATGATGCGGGCCGGAGATGTGGTAATCATTGCGATCGTGGTTGCTTTTGGGACCGAGGCAGTCGCAGGAAATGCTATCGGAGAGACCTTGACCCAGTTCAATTACATGCCTGTATTTGGGGTGGCCACAGCGACGGTCATGCTCGTGGCACGGAGCCTGGGTGAAGGTGATCTTGAGCAGATTGCCTGCCTTCGAAAGCAGTCTTACTGCTTGTCCTTTGTATTAATGTTACCCATTGCCTTGGGAATCTTTTTTGGGGCACCCTTCTGACCCATCTCTACACACAGGATACAAAAGCGGTAGAAGCTAGCCTATCGGTTGTCCTCTTTTCTTTGTTGGGAACGCCATTTACAGCAGGAACAGTCATCTACACGGCTGTTTGGCAAGGATTGGGAAATGGAAACTTCCATTTTATGCAACGACGATTGGCATGTGGGTCATTCTGAATTGGAGCCGGTTATCTGCTTGGAGTAACCCTTTGGCTTTGGCCTTCCAGGGTCTGACGGGGACGCTGCTCGACAATGGCTTCCGTTGGCTATTTTGAGTCAAGCTTTATAGACGAAAAGTAGGAGAGAAAAAATGACAAAACGAGCCTTTATTTGGGATTTGGACGGAACTTTGCTGGATTCCTATGATGCTATTTTAGCAGGTCTTGAGGAGACCTATGCAACTTATCAGCTTCCCTTTGACCGAGCCAGCATTAAAGACTACATCTTGAAGCATTCGGTTCAAGATCTTTTAGTAGCTGTGGCGGAGGAGTATCATCTGGATGTGACCGACTTGAATCATCGCCGAGCAGAAAGTCTAGCGGAGAAAAATGCCCAGGTCCTTCTGATGGATGGGGCGCGTGATGTCCCTATCCTGGGACACAAGAAGCTGGAATTGAGCAGTTTGTCTATACCCATAAGGGGAGAGAATGCTTTTGTCATCCTACGGGATTTGGGTTTGGAATCTTTTTTTTACAGAGATTTTGACCAGTCAAAGTGGTTTTGCCCCGCAAGCCTGACCCAGAAGCCGCTTAGGTATCTGATGGAGAAGTACGGGTTGGAGCCAGAAAATACCTACTATATTGGGGATCGGAGCCTGGATATTGACTTTGCAAGAAATAGCCAGATTCAGAGTATCAATTTTTTGACGTCTGACTATGAAGGTAATCATCAGATGAACACCTTTACTAGATATCCCAGGTATTTTAAACGCTGAAAAGAATCTGTAAAGAATTTGTTTTCATTTTGAAATAAAGTCGTAAGCTTTCTTTAAGAAATGTCCGCTATAATAAAAGCATAAACAAAGACCTCCTAACTTTGTTTAGAAAAATCCTAAAACTTTTCTTTTTCATAATAATCTCCCTAAGAGTCGCCCAATCAGGCGGCTTTTTTTGTGTGAAAACAGTGCAAGCTCTTTTTCCTTGCAAGAGGATATGAAATATTTTATAATTGATTAGTCAATTATTGATTTATCAAAATAATACGGAGAAGGAATATGGCAGAAATAAATGATTTGCTCTACCAACTACGTTTGGCAGATCAATCAACTACACAACTTTTGAAAAGCGCCTAGGGATTAGCTTAACACGTTATCAAATTTTGCAGGATTTATTAGAACAAGCGCCTTGCAATCAGATCGCGGTTCAGGAACGCTTGCAGATTGATCCAGCGGCTTTAACCCGGCATTTCAAAATATTGGAAAAAGGAAGGGTTTGTCCATCGGAGTCGAAATCCAAAAAACCAGCGGGAAATCTTAATTCATTTGACGGATACGGCCTATAATCGTTTGGTCAAACATCCCCCCCGCCATCATGTGGCGGTGAAAGAACAGATGAGTCGGATTTTGACTGCTCAAGAACAAGAGCAATTTTCTTACCTGCTGGACAAATTAGTATCTGGCATTGAACAAATAACAGTTGAATAAAAAGGAGAATCTACAATGTCATTACTGACGATAATTTTAGCAAGTCTTGCTGCACTGGAGCATTTTATATATTTTTTATTTGGAGAGCATCAGAACCACATCTGATACCACAAGTCGGGTTTTCAACATGAATAAAGAAGAACTCGTCCGCCCATCTGTGACCTCTTTATTTAAGAATCAAGGAATATACAATGCCTTGATTGGTGTCTTCCTCTTTGTATGGATTGTTTGTCTCTAAAAAAATAGTGAAGTTGTTACAATTTTTGTGCTTTTTTATTATTGGAGCTGCGACCTACGGTGCGATGACAGCCAATAAAAAGATTATCTTGACCCAAGGTGGTCCTGCAATTTTAGCTTTATTGAGTATCCTATTGTTGGGATAAAAAAGGACGTGCCGCTAGGAATCTTTGAGCTGATTTTATTAAATAAGTGTAGAAAAAAGTATAAAAAAAAAAGACTAAAAATTTTATTGACTTTCGAAGAAAAAGGGTTATAATGGTAGCAACAGAAAAGTAATGAGTCGGCTATTTTCAGGGGAGCTTGTGGGAATTGTGAACAAGCAATAGCGACTGATGAAAATTGGACTGTTATGATCAATGAATTCTAACCCATGTGAATTCGGTTGGCACCCCTTACCGTGCAACTCCTTGATAGAGGAGATAGAGATGTAGGGAAAGACCAGCTATTTTTCCCTATAAAAGAGGTGGCACTGCGGACACTACGCCCTCACACAGTTTTTTGTGTGAGGGCTTTTCTATGTGCCTTAGCAAGCGAAGCGCGCTTAGGCACATTGATCCCAAAGCGCAAACAGAGCGATGGGATATCTTTGATAGCCTTAGCCAGTTGAATTCATTAGAATAAAAGAGTTCTAAAAGAGAGGTTTCTGATATGAAAAAGTTTTATCTGCTGATGTGTTGAGTCCAATTTTGGCTTATATGCGTTTGGAAGCGCCCCATAAAATGATCTTGGAGTCGATCCCTCGTGAAAAAGAGAATGCGCGTTTTTCAATTGTAGCCTATCGGCCAGTCAGTGAAGTCAAATTTGAAAAATGGCGTCCTCTATTACAATGATCAAATTGTCGAAGAGGATCCTTTGACTTTTGAATCGCATCACGGTCAAAAGGAAAACTTCAGAAGAACTCCCTTTTAACGGTGGGGGCGATTGGATTTGTCGGCTATGACTTGATTGGTCTCTATGAGAACATTGGTTCCATTCCGGAAGATACGATCGGCACACCAGATCTTCACTTTTTCTTATATGAAAGCTATGTGATTTTTGATCACAAAAAGGAAAAAGGTCTATGTGGTGGGAAGAGAACCCCTATAGTGGACGGAGTGAAGCAGAGCAAGCGTCGAGCTTGGAGCAAGTATTAGCACAATTGGCAAGACCTGCAAAAGAAGAGTTTCAGGACAAGGACCTGCATGCGCTTCATTTCCACAATCATTTGGAGCAAAAAAAGAGTTTGAGGAAATGGTGGCCCTAGCGCGGGACTATATTCGAAAAGGAGATATGTTCCAATGCGTGCTCAGTCAACGTTTTTCAGCTGATTTTTCAGGTAAACCATTGGATTATTACCGCAATTTGCGCGTGACCAACCCTTCGAATTATCCCTACTTTTTATGATTTTGGGAGTACCAAATTATCGGTGCCAGTCCAGAAAGTCTGGTGTCAGTCAAGGATCGAGTGGTGACGACCAATCCCATTGCTGGCACACGTCCCAGAGGGATCGATGAAGAGGCTGATCAGCAATTGGCAGCCTGATTTGGCAGGGGATCCAAAAGAAGTCGCAGAACACCGGATGTTGGTGGATCTAGGGCGAAACGATATTGGTCGTATCGCTCAAAATGGGTCGGTTGAAGTGACCAAATATATGGAAGTGGAGTTCTTCCGTTATGTGATGCACCTGACGAGTGTGGTCAAGGGTCAATTACTTCCTTGGACTAGCCTCTATTGAGGCACTGAAGGCAACTCTTCCAGCTGGGACTGTTTGGTGCTCCCAAGATTCGAGCCATGAAGCGAATCTATGAGGCAGAAAAAAAAGAGAAACGAGGAGTCTACGCAGGTGCTATTGGCTATCTCTCTGTGACGGGGGATCTCGATTTTGCTATTGCGATTCGAACCATGATCCTCAAAAATAAGAAGGCTTATGTGCAGGCAGGAGCAGGAATCGTTTATGATTCGATCGCTGAAAATGAATACCAAGAAACCGTCAATAAGGCAAAATCAATGACAAGGATTGGAGAAGAAGGATGATTTTATTAGTCGATAATTACGATTCATTTACCTACAATTTAGCACAGTATATCGGAAAATTTGATGAGGTCCAGGTGCTTCGAAATGATGATCCGGATTTGTACCAGGGTTGCCCAAGAAGCAGATGCCTTGGTCTTTTTTCTCCAGGTCCAGGTTGGCCAAAGGATGCGGGCAAGATGGAGGAGATGATCCGAGATTTTGCAGGGGTCAAAACCAATCTTGGGGATTTGCATCAAGCGATTGCGGAAGTTTTTGGAGGGCGCTTGGGATTGGCTACACAGGTCATGCATGGCAAACAAAGCCAGATCCAGCTAGAAGCTCCCTCCCGCTATACGCGGGTGTTGCAAAAGAAGTCCCAGTCATGCGCTACCATTCGCTGACGATTGAAGACATGCCAGAGGATTTTGTCATTACCTCCTCGGACGACGGATGATCAAGCGATTATGGGGATTCAACACCGTAGCTTACTGATTTATGGTTTTCAATACCATCCAGAAAGTATCGGGACGCCAGATGGGCTCAAGACCATCGAAAATTTTGTCAAAACTAGTCAAGGAGCGGAAGATGAAACAAGTGCTTGCAAAAGTAGCGGGAAGGAATGGATCTAACTAGTGCAGAGTTAGAAGTCGGCCTATGGAGGAAGTTGTTGCTGGTCGTGCTTCAGAAGCACAGGTGACGGCCCTTCTTCTAGGTCTCAAAATGAAGGGCGAAACGGTTGAAGAGCGGACGGCTATTGCAAAAGTGATGCAGGCCTATGCAGTCGCTATTCCTACAGAAGTTCAAGGAGCAATGGACAATTGTGGAACGGGGGGCGATCGTTCTTATAGTTTCAATATTTCAACAACAGCTGCCTTCGTCCTTGCTGGTGGTGGCATCAAGATGGCGAAACACGGAAATCGTTCGATCTCTTCCAAATCCGGTTCTGCGGATGTACTAGAAGCTCTAGGGATTAACCTTGATTTGGGTCCAGAAGACTTGGGACGAGTGTTTGAAAAGGCGGGAATTGTCTTCCTATTTGCCAAAAATCTGCATCCTGGCATGCGCTATATTATGCCCGCTCGCTTGGCACTAGGGGTGCCGACAGTGATGAACTTAACTGGTCCTCTTATCAATCCGATTCCTCTAGAAACCCAGCTATTGGGAACCAGTCGTCCGGATATGCTGGAAAGTACGGCAGAGATTCTAAAGAATTTGGGAAGGAAACGCGCAGTGGTGGTGAGTGGTCCACAAGGTTTGGACGAGGCAGGCCTTGATGGAGAAACCCAGCTCGCTATTCTGGAAGATGGGCAGGTTACCTTTATCCAGTTTTCAACCAGAAGATATCGGAATGGAGCGCATTGAAATTGATCAAGTACGTGGTGGAGACGCCAAACGCAATGCGGAAATTTTGCTCAGCGTCTTGAAGAATGAAGCGAGTCCCTTCTTAGAGGTGACTGTCCTGAATGCTGGCCTTGGTTTTTATGCCAACGGCAAGGTAGATTCTATCAAAGAGGGATTGCCTTGGCACGTGAAGTGATTGCCAGTGGGGCCGCCCTTGAGAAATTGAGATTATTACAGGAGTATCAAAAATGAGTCAAGAATTCTTGCCAAAGATTCTAAAGGAAAAGGCGCGTGAAGTGGCTGCGATGAAAGAAGAAAAGCTCCAACCTTTGCGCGAAACCTACCGCTTGTACGATTACCTAAAGAGTCATCCAGAAAAGCTTCAGATCATTGCGGAGGTGAAAAAGGCCAGCCCGAGTCTGGGAGATATTCATGTTGATGTGGATATCGTCGCGCAGGCTAAGACTTACGAAGAAAATGGGGCCGTGATGATTTCTGTCTTGACCGATGAAGTGTTTTTCAAGGGCAGTATCGAGTATCTCCGGGAAATATCTAGTCAGGTGCGTATCCCCACCCTCAACAAAGATTTTCATTGTGGATGAAAAAGTAAGTAATTCGGGCGCGAAACGCAGGGGCGACTGTGATCTTGTTGATTGTTGCAGCCTTATCAGAGGCTCGTCTGAAGGAGCTCTATGAGTTTGCGACCCATCTGGGCCTGGAGGTTTTGGTGGAGACCCATAATCTGACAGAACTAGAGGTCGCTCACCGGATTGGGGCTCAGATCATAGGGGTGAATAATCGCAACTTGGTGACCTTTGAGACAGATCTTCATACTAGCCTTGAATTGGCGACAAGCTTTGAACAAGAACCGGTCTACATCTCTGAGTCTGCTATTTTCACAGCAGCAGACGCGCGCATGCTGGCTCCTTATTTTAGTGGCATTCTCGTTGGGACAGCGCTCATGAAGGCAGACAATGTGGCTGAAAAAAGTAAAGGAGTTGCAGATTGACAAAGGTTAAAATTTGCGGATTGTCCACTCCAGAAGCCGTGCAGACGGCTGTTGAAGCCGGTGCGGACTACATTGGTTTTGTCTTTGCACCAAGCAAACGGCAAGTGACGCTGGAACAAGCTCGGCAGTTGGCTACAGAGATTCCAAGGGGGTTCAAAAAGTCGGTGTTTTTGTATCGCCACAAAGAGAAGAAGTGGAGCAAGCTTGGCAAGTTGTGGGCTTGGACCTGATACAAGTGCATGGGCCGATAGATGATACCATCTTGCAAGAGCTTCCCAACAGACGATTCGTGCTGTTCAAGTGGGGAAAGATGCAGCTCTTCCTGAGACCAGTGCCGATTATCTGCTCTTTGATGCTCCTGTAGCAGGAAGTGGGCAGACCTTTAACTGGCAAGAACTCGAAAGTCAAAACGTTCACAAAGCCCTTCTTTATTGCAGGAGGCTTGACGGAAGATAATGTAGCAGATGCTATTCGCTTCTTTCATCCTTATGCGGTGGATGTATCCAGTGGGGTCGAGACAAATGGAAAAAAAAGATCAAGAAAAAATAAAACGATTTATAGAAAGGGTCAAGCATGGCATATAAACAACCAGATCAAAACGGATTTTATGGGCGGTTCGGGGGACGATTTGTTCCTGAAACCTTGATGACAGCAGTTTTAGAATTAGAAGAAGCCTATAGAGAAAGTCAAGCAGATCCTTCTTTTCAAGCAGAATTGATCAGCTTCTGAAACAATATGTCGGTCGGGAAACACCGCTCTATTACGCTAAGAATCTAACCAAGTATGTTGGTGGAGCCAAGATTTTTCTTAAAAGAGAAGACCTCAACCACAATAGGCTCATAAAATTAATAATGCCCTAGGACAGGTTTTGTTGGCACACCGGATGGGCAAAAAGAAGATCATCGCAGAAACAGGGGCCGGACAGCACGGTGTTGCAACAGCAACAGCTGCTGCTTTATTTGATATGGAATGCACCATCTACATGGGGGAAGAAGATGTCAAACGCCAAGCCCTCAATGTCTTTCGGATGGAGTTATTGGGCGCCAAGGTTCAATCAGTAACAGATGGGTCACGTGTCCTCAAGGATGCGGTCAATGCTGCTCTTAGAGCCTGGGTAGCAAATGTGGAGGATACCCACTATATCATGGGTTCTGCTCTAGGACCTCATCCATTCCCAGAAATTGTCCGTAATTTTCAAAGTGTCATCGGTCGAGAAGCTAAACGCCAATTTGCAGAGCAAAATGACGGGGCATCTACCAGATGCAGTCCTAGCCTGTGTAGGAGGCGGATCGAACGCCATTGGGCTCTTTTTATCCTTTTGTTGAGGATACCTCTGTTGCCATGTATGGGGCGGAAGCTGCTGGCCTTGGAGTAGATACAGACCAGCATGCAGCAACCTTGACCAAGGGGCGTCCGCGGAGTCCTTCACGGCGCCTTGATGGATGTTTTACAGGATGCCCATGGACAGATTTTAGAAGCCTTTCTCGATTTCGGCAGGTCTCGATTACCCTGGGATTGGGCCAGAGCATTCTTATTTCCATGAAATCAAGCGGGCAACCTATGTGCCTGTGACAGACCAAGAAGCCCTAGAAGCCTTTCAATTGCTTTCAAAAAGTAGAAGGAATCATTCCAGCTCTGAATCGAGCCATGCTATCGCCTATGCGGTGAAGTTGGCCAAGGAAATGGGGCCTGAAAAATCTATGATCGTTTGCTTATCAGGACGTGGGGACAAAGATGTGGTACAAGTCAAAGACCGCCTAGAACAAGAGAGAGAGAGAGTAAGATGGAAAAGACCTTAACAGAGCATTTAAAAAGTTGAAAGACCAGCAGCAAGGGATCTTTTTGTTCCTTATATTATGGCAGGAGATCATGAAAAAGGCTTGGCAGGTTTGCAGGAAACCATCCATTTTTGGAGGAGCTTGGTGTCTCAGCTATTGAGGTTGGCATTCCTTTTCGGATCCGGTGGCAGATGGTCCTGTGATTGAAGAGGCGGGACTACGAAGTTTAGCCCATGGGACGACGACAGAGGAACTGGTGCAAACGATCCAGCGTCTGGAGACAAGTGTTCCTTTGGTCATCATGACCTATTTCAACCCCTTTGTTCCAATATGGGCTTGAAAACTTCTTTAGAGATGTAGAAGGAACAGCGGTCAAGGGAGTGATTATTCCGGATCTTCCTCATGAGCATGCGGATCTGGTAGAGCCTCTATTAGTGGATAAAGACATCGCCTTTGGTGCCGCTTAGTGAGCTTAACCACAGGAATCGAGCGCCAGAAGAAATTGATCCATGATGCAGAAGGATTTATCTATGCTGTTGCTGTCAATGGAGTGACGGGGAAAGCTGGTAGCTATCGAGATGATTTGGATCACCACTTGGCCCAATTACACGAAATAGCTTCGATCCCTGTTTTAACAGGTTTTGGAGTTTCCAGCATGGAGGATGTTCACCGTTTCAACAAAGTCTCAGATGGGGTTATTGTGGGGTCCAAAATCGTTAAGGCCTCCACCAAGGAGAGACAGACGCTATCGCTTGTTTTATTTCTCAAGCAGTGAAGGGCTAGGAAGCTTCATTTTATTCATCATCAGCTTGATTCTCCTAGATCAAGCTCTTTGTCTACTATTTTAAACATTCCCCCGTTTGTCTTTACAAACGAGGCTTTCTCGTTACAATAGAGGTAGTAACAAGAAAAGAGGAGAAGAGAATGATAAGCCTTGAAGAGATTGATCAAGTTGTCCAGTCAGGTCCTTTTTGAACCAACCTGGGACTCTCTTAGCCATCAAATCTGTCCAGATTGGTATCGAGATGCCAAATTTGGAATGTTTATCCACTGGGGCGTCTACAGTGTACCTGCCTTCGGTTCAGAATGGTATTCGCGAAATATGTATATCCAAGGCAATCCTTGCTATGACTATCATCGAGAGCATTTCGGAGACCAGGCTAGCTTTGGTTACAAGGATCTCATTCCTCTTTTTACAGCCGATCGATTTGATCCGGCATCTTGGCTGGATCTCTTTCAAAAAAAGCGGGAGCCCAGTATCTTTTTTCCAGTTGCGGAGCACCACGATGGTTTTCAGATGTATGCCTCTACTCTCTCGCCTTATAATAGTTTAGAAATGGGGGCCGAGACGAGATGTCTTAGGAGAGCTGAGGGAGGAAGCAGAAAACGTGGCCTGCACTTCTGTACGTCCTCTCACCGGGCAGAACACCAGTTTTTCTTTTTTTCACATGGTCAAGGAATTCACTAGTGACATTCCGCAAGAAGTCCCAAGAGACAGCCTTTATTGGCCAGCGGAGCCAGAGCCCAAGGATCATTTTGATCTGACTTCCAAGCCTTATCCAAGCAAAGAATTCTTGGAAGATTGGCTTTTGCGAACCTGTGAACTGGTGCGGGACTACCAGCCAGAGCTCCTTTATTTTGACTGGTGGATCCAGCATGAGAGTTTCCGTCCCTACTTGATGCGCTTTTTTGGCTTATTATTACAATCTAGCAGCACAAGAGGATCGCAAGGTGGCTGTTTGTTACAAACAGGATGCCCTCCCTTTCGGTTCAGGAATCGTCGAGATGGAGCGGGGAGGATACGGAGAGACGCAAGCCTTTCCGTGGCAAATGGATACCGCGATCGCCCGTAATTCTTGGTGCTATACCCAGGATTTAGCCTACAAGACCAGTAAAGAATTGCTACAAAATTTAGTTGATGTTGTGGCAAAAAATGGCAATCTTCTGCTCAATATTGGACCCAAGGCAGATGGCACGATCCCTGAGCAAGACCAAGACATCCTCACAGAGCTCGGGGAACTGGCTGGCGGTAAATGGAGAAGCCATTTATCAGAGTCGGCCTTGGCGGGTGTCATCGGAAGGACCGACCGAGGCCCAGGAAGGTTCCTTCTCAGATGGAGCAAGCGCCACTCTATACCAGCCAAGATTTCCGCTATACCATGCGTGATGGCTTTCTTTATGCTATCCAGCTGGAACCAAGTGGTAGGACGGAAAAGCTGACCTTGCCATCTCTCGCCTATGATCTCAAGCAACCGAGAATTCTTCATGCGCGCATTCAAAAGCTAGAGCTCCTTGGAGAAAGCCAGCCCCTTTCTTGGAGCCAAGATGAGATAGGGCTTCATCTTCAGTTACCAGCTTGCAGCAAAAAAACAACCGCGTGTTTTACGCCTCAGCTTTTAGTTTTCTTGAAGCTTTCTATAAGGAATCGTTTAGGTTTCTCTTGTATACTGTACTCATCCAATAAGAAATGAGGTACAGAAAATGAAAATCTCAGTTAATTATCCAAAACGCTTTAAGAAATTGCCACAACAAGGTTCTTGTTACGGCGAATAAACACTTCTCTTCATTTTTCATAAGAAACTCTAAAGAAGGCTCTACCCGAAAGGGTAGAGTTTTTATGTACCAGAGACCTTGTGATTCGTGGTATAATAGGCCTATGGAAAAAAAGAATAAATTACTACTCATCGACGGGTCTTCCGTCGCTTTTCGTGCCTTTTTCGCACTCTATCATCAAATTGATCGCTTCAAAAATGCCAATGGTCTGCATACCAATGCGGTCTATGGCTTTAATCTCATGTTGAGCCATCTCTTGGAGCGCATCCAACCAACCCATGTCCTCGTTGCTTTTGATGCAGGAAAGACGACCTTTTCGGACGGAGATGTATGCCGACTACAAAGGGGGCCGTGCAAAAACTCCAGATGAGTTCCGTGAGCAGTTCCCTTTCATTCGTGAGCAATTAGACCATCTGGGAATCCGCCATTATGAGCTAGCCCAGTATGAAGCGGATGATATTATTGGAACGCTAGATAAGATGGCAGAAACTACCTCGGTGCCATTTGATGTGACCATTGTCTCTGGGGACAAGGATTTGATCCAGCTGACAGATGACAATACGGTAGTTGAAATCTCTAAAAAAGGGGTGGCAGAGTTTGAGGAACTCACTCCAGCCTATCTGAAAGAAAAGATGGGGCTGACACCAGAGCAATTTATCGACCTCAAGGCCTTGATGGGAGATAAGTCGGATAATATCCCAGGTGTCACCAAAATCGGAGAAAAGACCGGGATCAAACTACTCCTAGAGTACGGTTCTCTTGATGGTATTTACGAGCATATCGACGAGATGAAGGCTTCTAAGATGAAGGAAAACCTCATCAACGACAAGGAGCAGGCCTACCTATCCAAAACTCTGCAACCATCGATACCAATGCTCCCATTGAAATTGGGCTTGACGATATCACCTATACGGGCCCTCATCTAGAAAATCTAGCCAAGTTTTTATGAGGAGATGGGCTTCAAGCAACTCCGTCAGGCCTTGGATCTCAGTGGAGAAGAAGCAGCTCCTGTAGCTATTGACTATACAGAAGTCAAGCAAGTCACTTCAGATATGCTCACGGAAGATAGTTTCTTCCATTTTGAGATTTTGGGGACAATTACCATACGGAACCCATCATCGGTTTTGCATGGGGACCGAAGGTCAGCTCTACGCGAGTACAGATACTGGTCTTTACAAACACCGATTTTCAAAGAATTTCTCGAAAAAACGCCCCTCAAGGTCTATGACTTCAAGCGGGCCAAGGTCTTGCTCAGCCACTTGGGCATTACCCTTCAAAATCCCGCGTTTGACAGTCGATTGGCCAAGTATCTCTTGTCGACCGTAGAGGACAATGAAATTTCAACCATTGCGAGTCTCTATAGTCAGATTGCGCTGCCGCTGGACGAAGTCGTTTATGGCAAGGGAGTCAAAAGAGCCATCCCAGAAAAGGGCGGTCCTATTAGAACATTTGGCACGGCAAGTCGCTGTTCTACTGGATACCGAAGAGCCCATGGTGGAGCAGTTGCAAGCCCATGACCAGCTAGATTTGCTCTATGATATGGAGCAACCACTAGCAGCTGTTTTGGCCAAGATGGAAATCGCAGGGATCAAGGTAGAGCGCCAGACCCTAGAAGACATGCAGGTGGAAAACGAGGTAGTTTTGGAGCGCTTGACCCAAGAAATTTACGAGCTGGCGGGCGAAGAGTTTAACATCAATTCTCCAAAACAATTGGGCGTCATCCTCTTTTGAAAAATTGGAACTCCCTCTTGAATATACTAAAAGACCAAAACCGGCTATTCAACAGCTGTTGATGTCTTGGAACGCCTGGCCCTATCGCACCGATCGTGTCTAAGATTCTTGAATACCGCCAAATTGCTAAGATCCAGTCGACCTATGTCATCGGTCTTCAAGATTGGATTTTGGAAGATGGGAAGATCCATACCCGCTATGTACAGGATTTGACGCAGACAGGCCGCTTGTCCAGCGTGGATCCCAACCTGCAAAACATTCCTGTCCGTTTGGAACAAGGCCGTCTCATCCGTAAGGCCTTTGTCCCAGAAGAGGAAAAATAGTGTCTTGTTGAGTTCGGACTATTCACAAATCGAACTGCGCGTCTTGGCTCATATTTCGGGAGATGAGCATTTGATTGATGCCTTTAAACATGGGGGCAGATATCCATACATCGACTGCTATGCGAGTTTTCAATATTGAAAAACCAGAAGACGTGACGCCGAACGACCGTCGCAATGCAAAAAGCAGTAAACTTCGGTGTGGTTTATGGAATTTCCGACTTTGGACTGTCTAACAACCTAGGGATCAGTCGAAAAGAAGCCAAGGCCTACATTGAGACCTACTTCGAACGCTACCCTGGCATCAAGGACTATATGGAGAGGGTGGTACGGGAAGCGCGTGACAAAGGCTATGTAGAAACCCTCTTCAAGCGTCGTCGGGAGATTCCAGATATCAATTCTCGCAACTTCAATGTTCGAGGCTTTGCGGAGCGGACGGCTATCAACTCACCAATCCAAGGATCTGCAGCAGATATCTTGAAAATTGCCATGATCCACTTGGACCAAGCGCTAGAAAGAGGAGCATACAAGACCAAGATGCTTCTTCAGGTGCACGATGAAATCGTTCTGCAAGTACCAAGTGATGAACTGGCAGCGATCAAAGAACTTGTCAAAGAGACCATGGAATCCGCTATTGAACTTGCAGTACCACTGGAAGCTGATGAGAACGAAGGCAAAACATGGTATGAAGCCAAATAAGATTAAGTTTGTTCAAAACAGAAAGCGGTAGGAAACTGAAAAGTTTCCCGCTTTTAAACACTTGCAATGCCTTCCGTATTGTTATACTATTTAAAGAAAGGAAACGCATACAAAAGGAGATTCTTATGGCTTATTCATTTCGCAATCCTAGTGATGGCATTATCAAACATTACCTAGAAACCAGCAAGATCATCGCTGTAGTTGGATTATCTGATCGTGAAGACACAACCAGTCATCGTGTCAGTAAGGAGATGCAAGAGCGGGGCTATCGGATCATTCCCGTTAATCCCCGTGCAGCTGGTGGCCAGATCCTTGGAGAAACGGTGTACGCTAGCTTGCAGGAGATTCCTTTCCCAGTAGATATCGTCGATGTATACCGTCGCAGTGAGTTTTTACCAGATGTGGCACGTGATTTTATTGAGACGGATGCGAAAATTTTCTGGGCACAATTGGAGCTGGAAAATCAAGAAGCAGAAGAGATCCTTCGTGGAGCTGGTCGCGAAGATATCGTCATGAACCGCTGTATCAAACGGGAACACACCCGACTGATCTGAGGGAGACGCCCTATACGGTTTATAAATGATAAACAATTGAATAGAAGAAAACCCCCAGCTTGCTGGGGTTTTCTTATTACTCTTATTTAGCTTCATGGCTTGGATGGCCTGTAAAATGGCTCGGCCCTTGTTTAATCTGCTTGATTTGATCATAAAAGGCAATTTGGCAGTTGATAAAGTAAGGCATGGTATAAAAGCCGATGACATCGCGCGTGAAGTAATTCAGAAGTACCAACCAATCAAGGTTAGATCGAGCACCAAGCGATTGCTTTGCGGAAGCCTTTCATGGTTTCACGACTCTGGCGAAGCACTCAAAGGCTCCCCTTGTAGTCGCCGTCTCGTAATTGCTCATAGAGGATCAATTCGACCAAGCTGAGACTGTAGTATTGTGGCAGGTAAAAGAGTAGGCCAATTAGGCCAAGTATGACACCAGCAGTCATCAGAGGCATTTGTTGCATGAGAGATTGGAATTCAGGACTGGAAGCACTCAGAGTGCTAGGGTTACTCACCTTATCGTAGATCGCCAAAAATCGAATGCTAGCGTAGGTGCTGATGAGGCTCCCCACATAGAGGATGAGTCCCCATAAAAAAAGAGGACGGCTTGCTTTAAGATCAAGGTGGCAAATACAGAGGTAAAAGCGATCTTGTTTAAAGATATCTAACACGCGTGTTCGGTGTTCGATCTTGGGATTAATCGTATCTAAATAGCTAAAAGTCGCACCAACCACTAAAATGGAGATGACAAAGGAGACGACAGAAGGAAAGAGCTGTCGCTGGATCATGTAGATACTTGCTTGCTGCAAGGTCATATCCGGTAGTAGATCGACCAGATCTTGCCCACTTAAGAGAAAGTTAGCAAGAATGGTCAACAGGACCGGGAAGAGCAAAAAGGATAGCTAAGCCCGGTTGCTGGACTTGCATGGTACGTGCCCGGAGGCGAATCAGTTTAAGGTTCATAGATGACACTCTCTTCATAGTAGTACTTTTTTTATTATAACATAAGTCCGTGACAGAGCCGGTAAAATTTGGTACAATCGTACAGGTGCTCACAGGAAAACTGTGACAGGAATAAGAAGGCTGGGACTGTTTTTCCCAGTACGGAGGTAACCATGATAGATTCACCGATTCAATATCGATTAATCAAAAAGAAAAGCATACAGGTGCTCGTCTGGGAGAAATTATTACCCCTCACGGGACCTTCCCAACCCCAATGTTTATGCCTGTAGGGACTCAGGCAACCGTTAAGACCCAATCACCAGAAGAACTCAAGGGAAATGGGTTCCGGCATTATCTTGGCCAACACCTACCATCTCTGGCTTCGTCCCGGGGATGATCTTGGTCGCAAAAGCAGGAGGACTGCACCGGTTCATGAACTGGGACCAGCCGATTTTGACAGATAGTGGAGGTTTCAAGGTCTATTCATTAGCGGATACCCGCAACATTACTGAAGAAGGGGTAACTTTTAAAAACCACCTCAACGGCTCGAAGATGTTCCTCTCTCCAGAAAAAGCCATCTTGATCCAAAACAATCTAGGGAGTGACATCATGATGTCCTTTGATGAATGTCCTCAGTTCTATCAACCCTATGATTATGTGAAAAAATCGATCGAACGGACCAGTCGTTGGGCAGAACGTGGTCTTAGAAGGCTCACCGTCGCCCCCTCATGATCAAGGTCTTTTCGGGATTGTCCAAGGGGCTGGTTTTGAAGACTTGCGCCGTCAGTCTGCTCAAGATCTGGTCAGTATGGACTTTCCAGGATATTCTATCGGTGGCTTAGCTGTTGGGGAAAGCCATGAAGAGATGAATGCGGTGCTGGATTTCACAACTCCGCTCTTACCAGAGAACAAGCCGCGCTATCTCATGGGAGTAGGAGCTCCAGACAGTCTGATCGATGGCGTTATTCGTGGAGTAGATATGTTTGACTGTGTCTTGCCGACGCGAATTGCGCGAAATGGTACCTGTATGACTAGTCAAGGACGCCTAGTGGTGAAAAATGCGCAATTTGCAGAAGACTTTACACCGCTGGATCCTGAATGTGATTGCTACACTTGTAAGAATTACACCCGAGCTTATCTTCGCCACCTCCTCAAGGCAGATGAGACCTTCGGCATTCGCTTGACTAGCTACCACAACTTGTATTTCTTGATCAATCTCATGAAGCAGGTCCGTCAAGCCATCATGAATGACAATCTCTTAGAATTCCGGGAGCATTTCGTCGAAAAAAATATGGCTATAACAAGTCAGGGCGGAATTTCTAGGAAAAAGCTAAATAGGAAGAAAAAAAAAGACTACAGCCATCTGAGAATAATAGGAATAACTGCTAGACGCAGTGGTTGATTGGTATCTTTGGAGCTTGTTAAGCTCCAAAGATAACCTAATCAACTTGTGCGGGGGCGAGACGACGAACAAATTGGATATAAATTTGTTCTGTCTCGCCCCTTTTCCTATAATAGCAACTTTTTAGCACTCTATTTCTTTCGAAAACACTTTCATCAAAAAAACGAAAAAAATCTTCTCAAATCCCTTGCATTGGGCCTTTGTTTGTGTTAAACTACTATGGTGCTGTGAAAAACAGCTATTAGCTTTGATGCAAGAGGTTGCGACACGCTCGGTTGCATTGCCACGCAACGCGCGTCGGTTTTCTTGTGGAGCTAGCCTATTATCTTAAATAGACGAAAAGGAGAAAAAGATGGCAAACAAAAAATCCGCATCCGTTTGAAAGCGTACGAACACCGTACACTCGACACAGCGGCTGCAAAAATCGTAGAATCAGCTACTCGTACAGGTGCACAAGTTGCGGGTCCAATCCCACTTCCAACTGAGCGTAGCCTCTACACAATTATTCGTGCGACTCACAAATACAAAGATTCTCGCGAACAATTCGAAATGCGTACACACAAACGTTTGATCGACATCATCAACCCAACTCAAAAAACAGTTGATGCTTTGATGAAATTGGATCTTCCAAGTGGTGTAAACGTAGAAATCAAACTTTAATCTAAAGCTTGATCCAGAGCATAAAAAAAACGCTCGTTAAAAACTTTTTTAATAAAAAACTATAGAAAAGGAACTATTTTCTCATGACAAAAGGAATCTTAGGGAAAAAGTGGGAATGACTCAAATCTTCACTGAAGATGGCGAATTGATCCCTGTAACAGTTATCGAAGCAACTCCAAACGTTGTCCTTCAAAGTTAAAACTGTTGAAACAGATGGTTACAACGCTATCCAAGTTGGTTTCGATGACAAACGCGAAGTATTGAGCAACAAACCTGCTAAAGGACATGTAGCAAAAGCTAACACGGCTCCTAAGCGCTTCATTCGTGAATTCAAAAACGTTGAAGGCTTGGAAGTTGGTGCTGAAATCACAGTTGACACTTTCGAAGCTGGAGACATTGTTGATGTAACTGGTACAACTAAAGGTAAAGGTTTCAAGGTGCCATTAAACGCCATGGTCAATCACGTGGCCCTATGGCTCACGGTTCTCGTTATCACCGTCGTCCAGGTTCAATGGGACCTGTAGCACCTAACCGTGTATTCAAAGGTAAAAACCTTGCTGGACGTATGGGAGGTAACCGCGTAACAATTCAAAACCTTGAAATCGTTCAAGTTGTTCCAGAAAAGAACGTTATCCTTATCAAAGGTAACGTACCAGGTGCTAAGAAATCTCTTATCACTATCAAGTCAGCAGTTAAAGCTGGTAAATAATAAGGAAAGGGGAATACAGTCAAAATGGCAAATGTAACATTATTCGACCAAACTGGTAAACAAGCTGGCGAAGTTGTTCTTAACGATGCGATCTTTGGTATCGAACCAAACCAAGCAGTTGTATTTGATGTGATCATCAGCCAACGTGCTAGCCTTCGTCAAGGAACTCACGCAGTTAAAAACCGTTCAGCCGTTTCAGGTGGCGGACGCAAACCATGGCGTCAAAAAGGAACTGGACGTGCTCGTCAAGGTTCTATCCGCTCTCCACAATGGCGTGGTGGTGGAATCGTCTTCGGACCAACTCCACGTAGCTATGCGTACAAACTTCCTCAAAAAGTTCGTCGCCTTGCGCTTAAATCTGTTTACTCAGAAAAAGTTGCTGAAAACAAATTTGTAGCCGTTGATTCTCTTGAATTTACAGCTCCAAAAACTGCTGAACCAAAAACAAAAAGTTCTTGCAGCTTTTAGCATCGATTCTAAAGTCCTTGTTATTCTTGAAGAAGGAAACGAATTCGCACGCTCTCTCAGCTCGTAACCTTCAAACGTGAAAGTTGCGACTGCTACAACTGCAAGTGTTCTTGACATCGCAAATAGTGACAAACTTCTTGTTACTCAAGCAGCTATCTCTAAAATCGAGGAGGTTCTTGCATAATGAATTTGTATGATGTTATCAAAAAACCTGTTATCACTGAAAACTCAATGGCTCAACTTGAGGCAGGGAAATATGTATTTGAAGTTGACACTCGTGCACACAAACTTTTGATCAAGCAAGCTGTTGAAGCCGCTTTCGAAGGTGTTAAAGTTGCAAATGTTAACACAATCAACGTAAAACCTAAAAGCATAAACGTGTTGGACGTTACACTGGTTTTACTAACAAAACTAAAAAGCTATCATCACGCTTGCAGCTGATTCAAAAGCAATCGAGTTGTTCGGTGCTGAAGCAGAATAATCTAAGGAGGAAATATCGTGGGAATCAGAGTTTATAAACCAACTACAAATGGTCGCCGTAATATGACTTCTTTGGATTTCGCTGAAATCACAACAAACACACCTGAGAAAACTTTGCTTGTTTCTCTTAAAAACAAAGCAGGTCGTAACAACAACGGTCGTATCACAGTTCGTCACCAAGGTGGTGGACACAAAACGCCATTACCGTTTGATTGACTTCAAACGTAACAAAGACGGTGTTGAAGCAGTTGTTAAAACAATTGAATACGATCCAAATCGTTCAGCAAACATCGCCTTGTACATTACACTGACGGTGTGAAAACGTTATATCATCGCTCCTAAAGGCCTTGAAGTTGGTCAAGCATCGTTTCTGGACCAGAAGCGGATATTAAAGTCGGAAACTGCTCTTCCACTTGCTAACATGCCTGAAGGTACATTCATTCACAACGTTGAATTGAAACCTGGTAAAGGTGGACAGATGGCTCGTAGTGCTGGATGTTCAGCTCAGATCTTAGGTATTGAAGAAAAATATGTAACTTGTTCGTTTGCAATCAGGCGAAGTTCGCATGATTCTTGGAACTTGCCGTGCAACTGTCGGTGTTGTTGGAAATGAACAACATGGATTGGTTAACCTTGGTAAGGCAGGACGTAACCGTTGGAGAGGTATTCGCCCAACTGTTCGTGGTTCTGTAATGAACCCTAATGATCACCCTCATGGTGGTGGTGAAGGTAAAGCACCAGTTGGTCGTAAAGCACCATCTACTCCTATGGGGCAAACCTGCTCTTGGACTTAAAACTCGTAACAAGAAAGCGAAATCTGACAAACTTATCGTAAGCAACTAGCTTACACTTTCCGCCAGCTCGGTAGCGCTGCTTAGCAGCGCAAGCCGCTGTGGTACTAAATTTTAAAGGAGAAAATTACAAAATGGGACGTAGTCTTAAAAAGGACCTTTCGTCGATGAGCATTTGATGAAAAAGTTGAAGCTCAAAGCAAACGAAAAAAAAAAAAGTAATTAAAACTTGGTCACGTCGTTCAACGATCTTCCCAAGTTTCATCGGATACACTATCGCAGTTTATGATGGACGTAAACACGTACCTGTTTTACATCCAAGAAGACATGGTAGGTCACAAAGCTTGGTGAATTTGCACCAACTCGTACTTACAAAGGTCACGCTGCAGACGACAAGAAAACACGTAGAAAATAAGGAGAACATAAATGGCAGAAATTACTTCAGCTAAAGCAATGGCTCGTACAGTACGTGTTTCACCTCGTAAATCACGTCTTGTTCTTGACAACATCCGTGGTAAAAGCGTAGCCGATGCTATTGCAATTTTGACATTCACACCAAACAAAGCTGCAGGGATCATCCTTAAAGTGTTGAACTCAGCAGTAGCAAACGCTGAAAACAACTTTGGTTTGGAAAAAAGCTAACTTGGTAGTATCTGAAGCATTCGCAAACGAAGGACCAACTATGAAACGTTTCCGTCCACGTGCGAAAGGTTCAGCTTCACCAATCAACAAACGTACAGCTCACATCACAGTAGCTGTTGCAGAAAAATAAGGAGGTAAAACTCGTGGGTCAAAAAGTACATCCAATTGGTATGCGTGTTGGTATCATCCGTGATTGGGATGCCAAATGGTATGCTGAAAAAAGAATACGCGGATTACCTTCATGAAGATCTTGCAATCCGTAAATTCATTCAAAAAGAATTGGCTGACGCAGCCGTTTCAACTATTGAAATCGAACGCGCAGTAAACAAAGTTAACGTTTCACTTCACACTGCTAAACCAGGTATGGTTATCGGTAAAGGTGGAGCAAACGTTGATGCACTTCGTGCAGCTCTTAACAAATTGACTGGTAAACAAGTACACATCAACATCATTGAGATCAAACGTCCTGACTTGGATGCTCACCTTGTTGGTGAAGGAATTGCTCGCCAATTAGAACAACGTGTTGCTTTCCGTCGTGCTCAAAAACAAGCAATCCAACGTACCATGCGTGCGGGAGCTAAAGGAATTAAAACTCAAGTATCTGGCCGTTTGAACGGTGCTGATATCGCTCGTAGTGAAGGGTATTCTGAAGGGACTGTTCCGCTTCATACGCTTCGTGCAGATATTGATTATGCTTGGGAAGAAGCAGATACTACATATGGTAAACTTGGTGTTAAAGTATGGATCTACCGTGGTGAAGTTCTTCCAGCTCGTAAAGACGCTAAAGGAGGTAAATAACCAATGTTAGTACCTAAACGTGTAAAACACCGTCGCGAATTCCGTGGTAAAATGCGCGGTGAAGCTAAAGGTGGTAAGGAAGTGGCATTCGGTGAATACGGCCTTCAAGCTACAACTAGCCATTGGATCACAAACCGCCAAATCGAAGCTGCTCGTATCGCCATGACTCGTTACATGAAACGTGGTGGTAAAGTTTGGATTAAAATCTTCCCACACAAATCATACACTGCCAAAGCTATCGGGGTTCGTATGGGATCTGGGAAAGGTGCTCCAGAAGGTTGGGTTGCACCAGTTAAACGTGGTAAAGTGATGTTTGAAATCGCTGGTGTGCCTGAGGAAGTTGCTCGCGAAGCGCTTCGTCTTGCTAGCCACAAATTGCCAGTTAAAACTAAATTTGTGAAACGTGAAGCAGAATAAGGAGAGGTCATGAAACTTACAGAAGAATAAAAGAATTTGTTAAAGAACTTCGTGGTCTTTCTCAAAGAAGAACTCGCGAAGCGTGAAAGAGAATTGAAGAAAGAATTGTTTGATCTTCGTTTCCAAGCAGCAACGGGTCAATTAGAACAAACTGCACGCTTGAAAGAAGTGAAAAACAAATCGCTCGTATCAAAACAGTTCAATCTGAAGCGAAATAATAGACTAGGGAAGGAGAATTTCAATGGAACGCAATAATCGTAAAGTTCTTGTTGGACGCGTTGTATCTGACAAAATGGACAAAACAATCACAGTTGTAGTTGAAACTAAACGTAACCACCCAGTCTATGGTAAACGTATCAACTATTCTAAAAAATACAAAGCTCATGATGAAAACAATGTTGCTAAAGAAGGCGATATCGTTCGTATCATGGAAACTCGTCCGCTTTCAGCTACAAAACGCTTCCGTCTTGTAGAAGTCGTTGAAGAAGCGGTCATCATCTAATCATACCTGAAAGGAGAAAACGTAAATGATTCAAACAGAAACTCGTTTGAAAGTCGCTGACAACAGTGGCGCGCGCGAAATCTTGACTATCAAAGTTCTTGGTGGTTCAGGACGTAAATTTGCGAACATCGGTGATGTCATCGTTGCTTCTGTAAAACAAGCTACTCCTGGTGGTGCGGTTAAAAAAGGTGACGTTGTAAAAGCTGTTATCGTTCGTACTAAATCAGGTGCTCGTCGTAAAGATGGTTCATACATCAAGTTTGACGAAAATGCAGCAGTGATTATCCGTGATGATAAAACACCTCGCGGAACTCGTATCTTTGGCCCTGTTGCTCGTGAATTGCGTGACGGTGGTTTCATGAAGATCGTATCACTTGCTCCAGAAGTACTTTAATCAATAAAAAAAACAAACACAGTCCCCTGGCTTAGCCAGGGTGCCCATCGGGCGTAAGAATAAAAGGAGAATAAAATGTTTGTAAAAAAAAGGCGACAAAGTTCGCGTTATCGCTGGTAAAGACAAAGGCGTAGAAGCTGTTGTTCTTACTGCTCTTCCAAAAGTAAACAAAGTTATCGTTGAAGGTGTAAACATCGTTAAGAAACACCAACGTCCAAATAACGAAAAACCCTCAAGGTGCAATCGTTGAAAAGAAGCTCCAATCCATGCTTCTAACGTTCAAGTTTTGGACAAAAACGGTGTTGCTGGACGTGTTGGCTACAAATTTGTAGACGGCAAAAAGTTCGCTACAACAAAAAATCAGGCGAAGCGCTTGACTAATCACGAAGGAAAGGAGAAGTATAATGGCTAATCGTTTAAAAGAAAAATACCTTAATGAAGTAGTTCCTGCTTTGACAGAACAATTCAACTACTCATCAGTGATGGCTGTGCCTAAAGTAGATAAAGATCGTTTTGAACATGGGTGTCGGTGAAGCTGTATCAAATGCTAAAAACCTTGGAAAAAGCTGCTGAAGAGCTTGCTTTGATCTCAGGTCAAAAACCATTGATCACTAAGGCTAAAAAATCAATCGCCGGCTTCCGTCTTCGTGAAGGTGTTGCGATCGGTGCAAAAGTTACCCTTCGTGGTGAACGTATGTACGAATTCTTGGATAAATTGGTAACAGTTTCACTTCCACGTGTACGTGACTTCCATGGTGTTCCAACTAAATCATTTGATGGACGCGGAAACTACACACTTGGTGTGAAAGAACAATTGATCTTCCCAGAAATCAACTTTTTGATGATGTTGATAAAACTCGTGGTTTGGATATCGTAATCGTAACTACAGCGAACACAGATGAAGAATCACGTGCATTGCTTACTGGCCTCGGTATGCCGTTTGCAAAATAATATAGGAGGTAAAACTAATGGCTAAAAAATCAATGATTGCTAAGAACAAACGCCCAGCAAAATTCTCTACGCAAGCTTATACTCGTTGTGAAAAATGCGGCCGACCACATTCCGTTTACCGCAAGTTTAAACTTTGTCGTGTTTGCTTCCGTGAATTAGCATACAAAGGACAAATCCCGGGCGTAACAAAAGCTTCTTGGTAATTTAAGATATCAAGGGCGTTAAAACTCCAAGTGAAAATAGGAAACTTGACGAAGAAACTTTAGTTTCTAGGAAAGTTTATCTTTTTTTGCCCGGGTTCAGTTGGCTTGCCAATTTGAACACGAGCTACAGCTTTGTGCAAAAAAGACCAATTCTCGTTTGCATGCATCAAAATTTTTGCTCTCGCTGTTAGCTCTGTAATCATTAACTAGCAAGTGCAACTTGCAAACTACTAGTAAGAGGGGAAATTATAATGGTTATGACTGACCCAATCGCAGACTTCCTTACACGTATTCGTAATGCTAATCAAGCAAATCACAGCGTAGTTGAAGCTCCTGCATCAAACATCAAAAGAGGAATTGCTGAAATCCTTAAGCGTGAAGGTTTTGTAAAAAACGTTGAATTCATCGAAGATGACAAACAAGGCATCATCCGTGTATTCTTGAAATACGGACAAAACGGTGAAAAAAGTTATCACAAACTTGAAACGTGTATCTAAACCAGGTTTGCGTGTTTACAAAAAACGTGAAGATCTTCCAAAAGTTCTTAACGGACTTGGAATTGCTATCCTTTCAACTTCTGAAGGTTTGCTTACTGATAAAAAGCACGCCAAAAGAATGTTGGTGGGGAAGTTATCGCTTACGTTTGGTAAAATCAAGAAAAATTTCGTTGTGAACAAAGCAAAATTGTCTCTTGGAACAAAGTTTGTCTGCAAACAATGCCTCTTTCATTTTTGGCACAGTCCTTGAGACGTGTTCAGTTAACTTTGAAATAAAAAAGTATTTAAACCCCGTGAAAACTGGCCTGCAAAGGCCTGACAATTTAACAGGAGAAGAAAAAAACATGTCACGTATTGGTAATAAAGTTATCGTGTTGCCTGCTGGTGTTGAACTCACTAACAATGACAACGTTGTAACTGTAAAAGGACCTAAAGGAGAACTTACTCGTGACGTTCTCAAAAAGATATTGAAATCCGTGTGGAAGGTACTGAAGTAACACTTCACCGTCAAACGATTCAAAAGAAATGAAAACTATTCACGGAACTACTCGTGCCCTTTTTGAACAACATGGTTGTTGGTGTATCAGAAGGATTCAAGAAAGAACTTGAAATGCGCGGGGTTGGATACCGTGCACAACTTCAAGGATCTAAACTTGTTTTGGCTGTTGGTAAATCTCATCCAGACGAAGTTGAAGCTCCAGAAGGAATTACTTTTGAACTTCCAAACCCAACAACAATTGTTGTTAGCGGAATTTCAAAAGAAGTAGTTGGTCAAACAGCTGCTTACGTACGTAGCCTTCGTTCACCTGAACCATACAAAGGTAAAGGGATCCGTTACGTTGGTGAATACGTTCGCCGTAAAGAAGGTAAAACAGGTAAATAATGTAGTTTGGTTGTTTTTCAACCAAACTTCATCTTACCAACTCAGTGCTTAGCACATGATTTTAAAATTAAGAGGTGAAAATTGTGATTTCGAAACCAGATAAAAATAAAATCCGTCAAAAACGCCACCGTCGCGTTCGCGGAAAACTCTCTGGAACTGCTGATCGCCCACGTTTGAACGTATTCCGTTCTAATACAGGCATCTACGCTCAAGTAATTGATGACGTAGCGGGTGTAACGCTCGCAAGCGCTTCAACTCTTGACAAAGAAGTTTCAAAAGGAACTAAAACTGAACAAGCCGTTGTTGTTGGTAAACTCGTTGCTGAACGCGCAGTAGCTAAAGGTATTTCTGAAGTGGTGTTCGACCGCGGTGGATATCTATATCACGGACGTGTTAAAGCTTTGGCTGATGCAGCTCGTGAAAACGGATTGAAATTCTAATAGGAGGACACTAGAAAATGGCATTTAAAGATAATGCAGTTGAACTTGAAGAACGCGTAGTTGCCATCAACCGTGTAACTAAGGTAGTTAAAGGTGGACGTCGTCTTCGTTTTGCAGCTCTTGTAGTTGTTGGTGACCGTAATGGCCGTGTTGGATTTGGTACTGGTAAAGCTCAAGAAGTTCCAGAAGCAATCCGTAAGGCTGTTGAAGATGCTAAGAAAAACTTGATCGAAGTTCCTATGGTTGGAACAACAATTCCACACGAAGTAACATCAGTATTTGGTGGAGCTCGTGTATTGTTGAAACCAGCTATCGAAGGGGCTGGGGTTGCTGCAGGTGGTGCAGTTCGTGCCGTTGTCGAATTGGCAGGAATCGCAGATGTGACATCTAAATCACTTGGATCAAACACTCCAATCAACATCGTTCGTGCAACTGTTGAAGGTTTGAAACAATTGAAACGCGCTGAAGAAGTTGCTGCCCTTCGTGGTATCTCAGTTTCTGATTTGGCATAAGAAAGGGGATTAAAATGGCTCAAATTAAAATTACTTTGACTAAGTCTCCAATCGGACGCATCCCGTCACAACGTAAAACTGTTGTAGCACTTGGACTTGGCAAATTGAACAGCTCTGTTATCAAAGAAGACAACGCTGCTATCCGTGGTATGATCACTGCAGTATCTCACTTGGTAACAGTTGAAGAAGTAAAATAATCTATTTAAAATAGAAACAAAGTTTTCAGGGGTATGAGAGGTTCTCATCCCCTAAAACTAAATATATGTATAGGCGAGTTTGTAGTTGGGACACCTTTTCCTGATTACATGCGTTAGCAATTTACAAAAAGAGGAGAAAATAAATAATGAAACTTCATGAATTACAACCTGCTACAGGTTCACGTAAAGTCCGCAACCGTGTTGGTCGTGGTACTTCATCTGGTAATGGTAAAACTTCTGGCCGTGGTCAAAAGGTCAAAAAAGCTCGTAGCGGTGGCGGTGTTCGTCTTGGTTTTGAAGGTGGACAAACTCCATTGTTCCGTCGTCTTCCAAAACGTGGATTTACAAACATCAACGCTAAAGAATATGCTATTGTGAACCTTGATCAATTGAACGCCTTTGAAGATGGTGCTGAAGTAACTCCAGTAGTACTTGTAGAATCAGGAATTGTAAAAGCTGAAAAAATCAGGTATCAAAATTCTTGGTAACGGAGAATTGACTAAAAAATTGACTGTTAAAAAGCAGCTAAATTCTCTAAATCAGCTGAAGAAGCTATCACTGCTAAAAAGGTGGTTCAGTTGAAGTCATCTAAGTGAGGTGACCTATGTTTTTAAATTATTAAAAGATGCGTTTAAGGTGAAACAAGTACGATCAAAGATTTTATGTACGATTTTTATCAGTCTTGTTTTCCGCATTGGGACCACGATTACGGTGCCTGGTGTAAATGCGAAAATTCTGAACAACCTTCAAGATGTGTCCTTCTTGAACATGCTCAGTTTGGTATCGGGAAATGCCATGAGGAACTTCTCAGTTTTCGCATTAGGGGTTAGCCCATACATCACAGCTTCGATCGTCGTGCAACTTTTGCAAATGGATCTGTTACCTAAGTTTGTAGAATGGGGCAAACAAGGAGAAGTTGGTCGAAGAAAGCTCAACCAAGCGACACGCTATATTTCTTTGGTTTTGGCCTTTTTGTTCAATCCATTGGGATTACAGCGACCTTCCACACCTTGTCTCAGGCGAAATTAGTTGCTACTCCTAATACCAAGACCTATCTGTTAATCGGTGCAATTCTGACGACCGGTTCCATGATTGTCACTTGGCTTGGAGAACAAATTACAGATAAAGGCTATGGTAACGGTGTTTCTATGATTATCTTTGCAGGGATTGTGTCATCAATTCCTGAGATGATTAAAGAAATCTATGAAAATGCATTTGTGAACGTTCGTCTCTGGTCACATGACTAACTCCCTTATTTTGTTGGGGTATTAATCCTTGCTGTCTTGGTTATTGTTTACTTTACAACCTTTGTAGAGCAAGCACAATACAAGATTCCAGTCCAATATACAAAGATTGCTCAAGGAGCTCCATCAAGTTCTTACCTTCCTTTGAAAGTGAACCCAGCAGGAGTTATTCCTGTCATCTTCGCTAGTTCGATTACAGCGCACCAGCTGCCATTTTCCAAGTGATTAGCGCTATGGGTTATAATGCAGGATGGTGAAAACAGCTCAAGCTATGTTGGCAACAAATACACCAACTGGTGTAGCGATGTATGCCTTATTGATCATTCTCTTCACCTTCTTCTACACGTTTGTTCAGATTAATCCTGAAAAAAACGGCAGAAAACCTTCAAAAGAGTGGCGCCTATATTCCGGGTGTTCGTCCTGGTAAGGGAACAGAAGAGTTCATGTCTCGTTTGCTACGTCGTTTAGCAAGTGTCGGATCAGTATTTCTTGGTTTTATTACTATCATTCCAATCTAGCTCGAGATTTATTTGGTTTGACAGACGCAGTTGCTCTTGGAGGAACTAGTTTGTTGATCATTATTTCAACAGGTATTGAGGGAATGAAACAATTAGAAGGCTACTTATTAAAACGTAAGTATGTCGGATTTATGGACACAACAACAGAATAGATTAAGGTTGACTTTGTCAGCCTTCTATTTTGTTTTTAAATGGAAATAGGAATTCGCTCCTGCTTCCATTTAAAAACAAAATAAGGAAAATTCATCATGAATCTTTTAATTATGGGGTTGCCTGGAGCAGGTAAAGGAACTCAAGCAGCTAAAATCGTTGAAGAGTTTCACGTAGCGCACATCTCCACTGGAGATATGTTCCGCGCAGCGATGGCTAACAAACTGAAATGGGTGTACTTGCAAAATCATACATTGATAAAGGTGAGTTGGTACCAGATGAAGTTACCAATGGGATTGTCAAAGAACGCCTTGCTCAAGATGATATTAAAGAAACAGGTTTCCTTTTGGATGGCTACCCACGTACAATTGAACAAGCTCATGCCTTGGATCAAACTTTGTCAGATCTTGGTATCACATTAGAAGGTGTTATCAATATTGAAGTTAACCCAGAAAGTTTGTTAGAACGTTTGAGTGGTCGTTTCATCTGCCGTACTTGTGGTGCAACTTACCACAAAGTATTTAATCCAACAAAGTTGAAGGAACTTGTGATAACTGTCAAGGTCATGATTTCTACCAACGTGAAGATGACAAACCAGAAACGGTTAAACGTCGTTTGACGTCAATATTGCACAAAGGAGAACCAATCATTGAATTTTATCGTTCAAAAGGACTCGTACATGACATCAAAGGAAACCAAGATATCAATGATGTATTTTCAGACATTGAAAAAAGTCTTGTCAAATTTGAAATAAAAGCGTTTTTCATGCTTGCAATATTGGACAACTAGTGTTACAATTAATTAGTCTGACTTATAATTGTTACCTCTGTGTTCAGAGGAATGAATCGAAATTTATGGGGGTGCTTTTGCGTGGCAAAAGACGACGATGTGATTGAAGTTGAAGGCAAAAGTAGTTGATACAATGCCGAATGCTATGTTTACGGTTGAACTTTGAAAATGGACATCAGATTTTAGCAACAGTTTCTGGTAAAAATTCGTAAAAACTATATTCGTATTTTAGCGGGAGACCGTGTTACTGTCGAAATGAGTCCTTATGATTTGACACGTGGACGGATCACTTACCGCTTTTTAAATAATAAAAACTTGAGGGATAAAAATGAAAGTAAGACCATCGGTCAAACCAATTTGCGAATACTGTAAAGTAATTCGTCGTAATAGTCGTGTTATGGTAATTTGCCCAGCAAATCCAAAACACAAACAACGTCAAGGATAAGATAGAAAGGAGAAAAACATGGCTCGTATTGCTGGAGTTGACATTCCAAATGACAAACGTAGTAATTTCATTGACTTATGTGTACGGTATCGGACTTCCAACATCTAAGAAAATACTTGCTGCTGCAGGCGTTTCTGAAGATATTCGTGTTCGCGATCTTACACCAGATCAAGAAGATGCTATCCGTCGTGAAGTTGACGCAATCAAAGTTGAAGGTGACCTTCGTCGAAGTAAACTTTGAACATCAAACGCTTGATGAAATCGGTTCATACCGTGGTATCCGTCACCGTCGTGGACTTCCAGTTCGTGGACAAAAAACACTAAAAACAATGCTCGCACTCGTAAAGCTGTTGCGATTGCAGGTAAGAAAAAAAAAATAAAAATAAGGAGGTAAAATCTTTGGCTAAAACCAACACGTAAAACGTCGTGTGAAAAAGAATCTCATATTCACGCTATTTAACAACACAATTGTTATGATTACT
>VOFI01000492.1_pt1 | contig 58703 bp, 90 predicted proteins | sample 5384131 | NCBI WGS metagenome assembly VOFI01 (sample SAMN12384728, study PRJNA508395) | human gut metagenome | isolation source: healthy gut H | host: Homo sapiens
ATACCATCATTAAAAGCTGTCACTTCAAATTCTCCTGATAAATAATCGTTTATCATTCCTCTTATTTCTTTATCATCTTCAATCAATATTATCTTGTTTTCTATCATGATTACTCCTTGATTTTTTATTCTTCCGTCAATAGGTTTTTCTGCATCTTTTTTCTCAACCAAATGGTTGTCTTTTTTTACTTCTACCAAAACATTATAGTTCCCTTGCTCGGACAAAACAAGTTATCCACTTTCATTCATTGTTCCTGTTCTGCCTGCCTTAGCTTATCTTGACATTCCTCTGTCATGATTTCGGCAGCGTGCGTTTTCTCTTTCTCTCTCTGCAACAATTCTTTTTGTTTTCCTCAAGTCGTTCTTTAAGGCTTGAATGTTCCCTGCTCTGTTCTCGCTGTTTAACCTCTCGTTCAAGGTCAGCTTCTTCCATTCAACCAGCTTTCTCAAAGTGTTTCTGCCAATTCCTGTATAGTCGGCTGCTTCCTCGATGGATAATGCAATCTTTCTTTCCGTCATCTTGTCACCTCCTTATAAATTGCATTATGCAATTTTTTGTTGTGCTGTTAGTATAGCGGTTTTATATTGTGTTGTCAAGCGTTATGAAATTTTAAAAATAATTATTATATTGCATATTGCAATTATGTGAGGTACATGCTATAATTCATACATACCATATCATCGGACCAACCAAACGAAAAAAGGTAAGGATTGTTGATTTTGGAGATACACTGGCAGAGATTCTTCACAATGCCCGAAAGGAACAACTTAAAAACCGAATGCAGTACGGAGAACTTTACCACAAAAACTACTACAGAGAAGTAAAAGACAAAAACAGAGTTTACTATGAGTTCTATCATCTGGACGGAACAGAGAATGTTCCAGAAGATTATAAGGAAATATCCTTTGTCTGCTTAAGACCGGATGGAAGTTTGGAACTGCCAAGCACGTTAGGAATTGTTTGCAGGAAGATTGCTCAGAAACTGGATGGATTTGAAGGATTTCATTTTCACCAGTTGCGACACACCTACACAAGCAACCTTCTGGCAAATGGATGTTTTTATAAACAATTTCCTTCAAATCAGGCCTCGTCCAACGGGTGCTTCATTATTTCATCCATCTCATAAATTATACTTTTTTCAATTACCAAATCTCCTCCTGTTGCAAATAATTTAACTTTATAAAAATCTTCCGGAAAAAGTAAGTTCGACATAACAACCTCTCCGTTATTAATAAATAATTCGCTCTGAGAAACATCCATTAGAAGTTTTATCGTTAAAAACTCCTGTGTAAAATCTACAGGTGCTTTATATTTTCCTGCAAATTTATCATGAGGATTTACTCCTGCTGTTGTTCTATCAACAAAACAACATTGTTTTTCTTTACAGAATACAATTTCAAATTGTCGATTTTTTTCCTGTTGAAATTTTAATTCCAAACGTTTGCGCATGAATCTTTTCAATCGGATAAGATATATCTAGTTCTAGCACTTCTTTCTTATCGCACAGCGTCCACTCTTCATCCGCTCCCATCTTTATGTTTTTCATTTCATGCTTATTTGTTCTTAAACACTCCATTTCTTTAACAGGTAATTGCTTTAAAATATATTTTTTCTCTTTTGCACTAATTTCAATTCACGGACACAAGACATCTGACCCTTGAACGGACTTGTTGGAAGATAATCTCTGTATTGCCAATTATCAGCCCATGCAATCATCAATCTTCTGTCTTTAGGTACATGATTCCACGTAACTCCAGCATAAAAATCTTTTCCATAATCTATCCAAAGACCTTTCTCCTGGGTTTGAATCTGCTATAAATTTTTGACCATTGAATTCTCCCACAAAATACTGCATTCCTGTTCCACCTGCTGGAGATCCATCATTAACACTTACTGTTAAAACCCATTTCTTTTCTTCTGTTGTCTCAACTATCATTGGGAAAAGATCTGGACATTCCCATACCCCCGTATGACTTTCTTGATTTCCTTTGAAAGAAGATATTTGATTCCAATGAATTAAATCCTTTGATTCATACAAAAGTACACAATCTCCACCTGAAAGAATCATAACCCACTTTTCTTCATAGCGAAATACTTTTGGATCTCGAAAATCTTCTCTTGAATCTGTTAAAATCGGATTTCCAGAATATTTTTCCCATGTACGCCCTTTATCATAACTAAACGCTACTCCCTGACTTTGCCTTTTGGTTTCATGTTCACTATAAGTAAAAAATGCTACCATTCGCTGATTTTCTTCATCCACAACTGCACTACCAGACCAGATTTGTCCAATTTTATCTGGTGCAATAGCTTTAGGTAGTCTCTTCCAATGCACTAAATCTTTACTTACTGCATGTCCCCAATAAATCTGCTCGTTAATATTATACTGATGAAAAAGATGATATTCACCCTTATAATATACCAATCCATTCGGATCATTTATAATATAATCTTCTGCTGAAAAATGTATTTTCGGTCTGTATTTTTCCATTTTAACACCTTTAGGCATTCATCCAGCTCCGATGAATGCCTGTCTTTCTATCACTTCTTAAATTTATTTTTTTAATTCAACAAAATCTGCTTTCAACTGATCTACCATCTGATCAAATGTATATTCTCCACTGAAATATCCTTGGAAATCTGCTGCAGCTTTTGGTTCATATCCTGAAGGAAATCCTCCCATTACCCATGGAAGTGTCTTTCCTTCATCAATATATCTTTTACTTCTTTTGACAACGTATCTGTGATTTCAACATCATCATAATTGTTGAATGCCGGAACAAAACCAAAGTCATTTACAACGATCTGTTTACCTTCGTCAGACTGAAACAGCCATTTTAAGAATTCTTTAGATGCTTCTTTTTCTTTATCACCTGACTGGCTGTTTATACACCAATAAATGGAGATTCCTGTAGGAATGCAATCTTCTTTTACCCCTTTCAACGGAATCGGAAGAATTCCCATTTTATTTGCCACCTCTTCATCAATTCCACTCAATTCTGGTCCAATCAATTTCCCTGCTGTACAACCGCAACTCGTTCGATAGCAAGACCTCCTCCGATTTCACTTGAATAATCCACTGCATTTAGTTTGGAAAGATCATCTTTTGATGTAGTATACTTTGTTTCCAAATCAAGAAGAGCCTTTAATGAATCTGCATATTTCAAACCAAGTTGATCTGAATTTCTTAATTCTGTTGCACTTGAATACTCACATGCCAAAGGCGCATTCAACGTATGAAGTCCCGGAATCCAAGTTTCCTTTGCAGCATATTCTTCAACAGCTTCAAGCTGTGGATACTTGTCCTTTAACTTTCCAGAATCAATCTGATTCTGAAGATCAGCAAACGCCTTATCTATCGCATCATAGCTTGTCAATGTAGAGGCATCGATTCCCGCATCTTTAAAAATTTCTTTATTATAAACTAATCCGTATCCTTCTACACTAACCGGTATGGGATACAAGCAAGGAAGCCATTGAAGCAAGGACAATGGAAATCAGTAAATACCTTACCAAAGAATTACAGGACTTGAACGCCGATACCATCAGAACGGACATACCAACCAGTGCGACCGTTACAAATGTGCTGGTCTGGAATGTAAAGCAGTCTGGAACGGACGATTTTACCGTTGCCTACGAAGTAGATCAGCAGGTAAAAGAGGGAGAACAGACACAGGCAGTCACAGAAAACTATACCGTGACCGTTCATGTGGATAAGGACGGTGCAATGGCCATTACCCAGAATCCGACACTTGCTCCAGCAGTACAGAAATCGAAGCATGAGCCGAAAGCACAGGAAACCGATGTCAGTGTTAGCTCTGACACAGTTAAGGACGCTACCGCTTTCTTGGAAACATTCTTCAAACTGTACCCAACAGCTACGGAGAAAGAACTTGCCTATTATGTCAAAGACGGCGTGCTTGCTCCCGTTTCTGGCGACTATGTATTTTCAGAACTGGTAAACCCTGTCTTTACCAAAGATGGCGATAATCGCAAAGTTAGCGTGTCTGTAAAATATCTGGATAACAAGTCGAAAATGACGCAAATCTCACAGTATGAGCTTGTGCTTCATAAGGACAATAACTGGAAGATTGTAGAATAAATGTTACAGCAGAATAGTATGGTAATTGTTTATCCAATCTATACTATTCTGCTTACAATTAGATTGACAAAATAAGAATCCCTCTCATATAATTGGTTGCAATGGTATTGAGGAAATACAACCTTAAATGTATAATGGGAAAGTATCATTGCAGGAATGAGGTAGGCTAATGAATAAAATATTGATTATTGAAGATGATTTAGAAATAAATGCGTTATTGGCTGATTTTCTAAAAGAAAAAGGATATGCTGTGCATTGCCAATATGATGGACTTCATGTTCTGGATTTTTTTGAATAAAGAAAAAATTGATTTGATTATACTTGATATTATGCTTCCTTATCGGAGTGGTGATATTATTTTATCTGATGTACGCAAGAAATTTACGATACCTGTTATTATTATTTCAGCGAAAGAAACTACACAAAATAAAATCGACTTGCTTCGTCTGGGAGCAGACGATTATATCACAAAACCTTTTGATATGGAAGAAGTGCTTGCCAGAATTGAAAGTAATCTGCGAAGAGTACAATTTCAAAATAGCCAGACAGAATGTTTGCAATATAACAATCTGACTTTAGACCTAGAGAAAAAATACAGCATTTTTGAATGGAATAGAATTATCCTTAACCGCTAAAGAATTTGGCATTTTAGAATTGTTGATGAAATATCCAGATAAAGTATTTTCAAAATCGAATCTTTTTCAAAGTGTTTGGGATACAGAATATATTGCTGAAGATAATACACTTAATGTTCATATCAGTAATTTACGCAGTAAATTAAAAGCGATATGCTCTGATACAGAATTTATTGATACTGTTTGGGGCATTGGCTACCGCCTACATAAAGCTAAGGATTAAACGTTCCTTAGCTTTATTATTTTTTTAACTTTTCTCATTACGATTTAAGATATTCTTTAAAATTGCCCGTTATACTGGTTTAAGTAAAGGAGGTTTGGGATATGAGTTCAATTATTTTAGAAGCAAAGTCTTTAACCAAAGAATATAAACAAACATTAGCATTAGACCACATAAATTTACAAATAAAAAAGGGAAAATTTATGGATTTATTGGTCAAAACGGAGCAGGTAAGACTACTTTTTTAAGATTAGTCACAGGGCTTGCGTTTCCAACAAGTGGTACACTTTCTTTATGGGGAAATTCTGGAACAGAAGAATTGCAGAAACAGCGTAAACGAATTGGAAGTATGATTGAAACGCCTGCTCTATTCCCGTCAATGACTGCCTATCAAAATATGGAAGTACAGCGTATTCAACGAGGCATACCAGATAAATCAGTTATTAAAAGGACATTAGATATGGTTGGATTGCAAGATACAGGTAAAAAAGAGTGTCCGCAATTTTTCATTAGGTATGCGTCAACGATTGGGGATAGCGATTGCACTTTTAAATACACCAGAACTATTGATTTTAGACGAGCCCATCAATGGTCTTGACCCTGCTGGAATTGTAGAAATCAGAAATTTATTAAAAATTTTGAATAAAGAATATGGTATGACCATTTTGGTTTCAAGCCATATCTTAGAAGAATTGTATCAAACAGCATCAGAATTTATTCTGATTGACCATGGAAAAATTATAGAAGAGATTTCTGATTATGAATTAAATGAACGGTGTAAACGACATATAGCAATTAAAACAACAGATGTTCAGAAAACGGTTCTGGTTTTGGAAGAGAATCTTCATACAGATAACTTTAAACTAATGCCAGATGGCATAATTCGTTTGTATGATTATTTGAATGATTTAGAGACAGTTGCTTCTGCTTTGGCAGAATCGCACATTCTTGTAACAGGACTTTCTGTATCTAGCGATACTTTGGAGGACTATTTTTGAGCAAAATAGGAGGAACAAAAGATGTCAAATCTCCTAAAAACTGAGTTATATAAGTTGTTTCACAGTTGGTATTTTTGGGGAATTGGAATATTCAATCTCCTTTTAAGTAGCATATTGCTGTTAGATAGTAAAGAACGCTCTTCAAACTTAATTATGGCATCATTATACAATATTCCGTTACTCTATTTTTTTGAGTATAGTGTTTATAGCATTGTTCATTGGAAGTGATTTTAGTGGAAGAACTTTAAATACTTATATTACTGCCGGACATAAAAGAAGTTCTATATTTAGAGTAAAGTTAATTGTATCTCAAATAGGTTGTATTATCATTCTGGTATTTCCATTATTTGTACATGGAATTATTAGTCAATTTTATATTGGAGAAAAACTTTTTTGGAATGATAGCACATATACTATGGTTTTACTAACTCTGTTTGCCATGATAACACTGTGTGCATTACCGATGTTTTTTTGCTTTTATTTTTTCGTGATATGGGGAAAACACTGACAGTTTCAATGGTTTTATTTTTTGTTATGATTTTTTTTGCTGAACAGTGAATCTGCACAAATAATCAGCAGAATAATACCAATGGGACAACTTAGGTTAATTTCATTGCAAAGGTCTATTCGACAAACTTTTGCTTGTTTGTAGATTTTTATGGAATTTTATTTTATATTTCATTGCAGGTAGTGCTTTTTTACATACAGACTTGAAATAACCGGAGGTGTTTTTTATGGATAAATTATTAAAACTGGAAAAATATCAGTTGTTACATAATTCTATTTACTGGTGTGGTATGATTGGAATATTTATTTTAGGATTTTTACAGCAGATACTTATGTTACAGAGGTCATGGGACCGACAGAAGAAATTGCTTCTTCTCTTGCTGATATTTTTAATGGAATGGTGTATGATTCTACGTTTCTTCTTATCATCATGTCGGCTATACTTGCATTGATTTTAGGACAGGAATTTTCTAAGAGAACAATAAACTTAGAGGTCAGTGCTGGACATTCCAGAAAACAAATTTTTACAAGTAAAATAATATCGTATTTAGTTGCTTTTAATCTTATGGCTCTTGTCTATCCAGTTTCAGGGTGCATAAGGGAATTTGGACGCTTTGGTGTTGCAGACGTGGGAATGTTTTTTACAATATTATAAAAGCAATCATTTATTCTTGTCTGCTTAATAGTGCGATATTTCTAATTGCAATACTTATTTGTTGCTATTTACAGGATGCTGTAAAAGCAACCTCGGTTACAGCAATTATTATTTTTGGTCTTAGCTTATATCTTGGCTATGGAATGATGTTGAGATTACCAGTCGGTTTTTTACCTACTTATCAAATCAGAATCGTTGTCAGCATGAAAACCTTTTTTTCAACCGATACCTATTTTAGTAGGATGTATATGGTCTAGTATATTAGTATTGCTTTCGTGGATAAAATTTTGTAAATGTGATTTTAAATAGGTGGAGAAAATGTCTAACATAGAATGGATTTTAATTATCATAACAATATTTTTAGTAATACTGCTATTTAGATATATTCAATTAAAAACAAATCCGTAATCTTGCGGATCAAGTTAATGAATTGAATTCTGGAAATTCACAGCAGATGTTAGACATTTCGTTGATTGATAAAGATTTAGAAAGACTGGCTGGTATATTGAATCAATATAATATCAGACAACGACAGGCTGTTGCAGGCGTATTACGCAATGAAGAGTATTTAAAAGAATCTGTTGCTAATATATCACATGATTTGCGTACACCTCTTACAGTCATTCTTGGTCATTTACAATTATTGCAAAAAAAGAAAATTTGGAATCCAGTCAAGCACAGCGTGTAAAAGTGATTTTTAGCAAAGCCGAAAAAATGAAAGAATTGGTAGAAACATTCTATGACCTTTCTATTTTGGAGGAACAGCAGACAGTTCCAGAAAAAGAAAAGTTTAATATATCTAATATGTTAATAAATTTAATTACGGAAAATGCCGTTGCATTAGAAAAGGAGAATATTTTACCCGAAATAAATCTCCCAGATTATTCAATATACGTATATTCTGATAAAAATATGGTAGAACGAATTTTACAAAATCTGTTGACAAATGCAATTAAGTATTCTGTTGGAACGATAAAAATAACACTTATGGATAAAGAAAATAATAATATTATATTTACCATTGAAAATCCAATGAGTGACAGTTCAGAAATTGATTGCAATCGACTTTTTGACCGTTTTTATACAGGCGATAAATCAAGACATAATAGAAGTACAGGATTGGGACTTGCGGTAGTAAAAACACTTGTTGCCATTCTTGGCGGAAATATTGTTGCAAAAGTACATGCCAATAGCCTTATTATTACTCTTGAATTATAAAGTATTGAAGATATATTCGTATGATAATTCATTGAAGAGTGGACATCGGCAGACATCATAAGAAAAGCAAAAAAAACTTATGATTGAAAAAGGGCATACTTATTACCAATCCCGTAAATTGGACAGAGTACCCAAAGAAGCCGTGGAAGAATTATTAGGGATTACATTATCAGACACAAACGATTGATTGTACTTCTTGCATATCATTAAGAAATCATGGCAAAAGATTAAGAAACAGGAACTTATTATTTCAGAGCTAATTTAGGCTACAATCCCATTACCGGAAAACAGATACAGAAATACCGAAGCGGATTCAAGAAGCAAAGGAAGAATATTCAAAACTGGTGTTAGCTTCTACCGAAGAATTAACAACAAAAAAAGATAGCGTTTCTTTTTTCAGCAATTTATAGAAGAAACCTACCTGCCATGGTATAAAAACACAGGTAAAAGAAAGCACTTATCTTAATCGTGCTACTACCATCAAGAAACATTTTTCCTATTTCTACAAAATGGAAACAGACGAAATCGAACCTATCCATGTTCAAAACTGGCAGTTGAAACTTGCAAAAGATTTTAGCCTTAATTACATTCGTATCGTACAGGGAATGCTTTCTATCGCATTTGACAGAGCTATTGTTCTTGGAATTGCGAAGAAAAATCCTTCTCGTATGATAGGCAATATCAAAAGCAAGAAAACCAAAGTTGATTTCTGGACATTAGAAGAATTTCAAAAGGTTATTTCCTTACTCTGTAAGAAAGACTATTATGAACATTATCTGTTTATATCGTTCTGGTTATTATTTATGACTGGTATGCGAATTGGCGAAGCGTCAGCATTACATTGGTCAGACATAGATTTTGAAACAGGCTTGCTTAGCATTACCAAAACATTATATTACCGAACAATGACGGACTATAAATTCGTTGAGCCGAAAACACAGGCAAGTATCCGTACTATTTATATTGATTCAGATACACTCAATGAGCTAAAGGCTTGGCAAAGTGTTCAGCAACAGGTTCTTCCCGATTGTCCACTTGTACTAAGTTATAACGGAACTCCAACCAGTAAAACAACGCTTCCCAGAGCTTTGGAAAAGTTGTCAAATTTAGCAGGTGTTCATCGTATTAAAATTCATGCCTTGCGACATTCACACGCTTCATTGCTTATCAGCATGGGCGAAAATCCTTTACTTATCAAGGAACGTTTAGGACATGAAAAAATACAGACAACACTCGGCACTTATGGTCATCTGTATCCAAATACGAATCTTGAAGTTGCTAAAAAGCTGACTGGAATATTACAAGTACAATCTGCTACTGAAAGCATTGCTAATTATACCAGCAATCAGCATACAGCAATCTATCACAGAACAGTTGAAGAAAAATAATGCAATGAAAATGCAATCCTATAAAGGAAAAGCTGTAAAACCCTTGTAAATAAAGGCTTTGAAGCTCTGCTCCAACTATTCAAACTCCTCGGCGGATAACATAAACTGGCTGTATCTCTCTAAATTTTAGTGATTTTATTATCCGTATTCTTTAAAAAAATGCTCTCTTATTTGTGCCAGTCCAAATTTTTAGAGCGAAAATCGAGCCAGACAAAATTTCTATTTTGCTTTGTTCACTTACTCACATGGTGCAAGCACCATGTAAATATATCCATCAAAGAACTATATAATATTTTATTCTGACAATAAGTGTTAATCCGTTAGTATAAATCTAATACTCTTTCAATCCGGTTCTACTATTTTTTCCCCTTTCATAACCATTTGAGTAATTGATTGTAAAAAAGAACTTATTCCTGTTGAAATACCATTTTGATAGTATATATGGTTCTTTTTTCAATCTTTTCATAAAGAATTTTTAACTGTTTTAGATGTTCTTCCAACTGAAGTGGTTCACCGCTCAATGGATGTAAATACTTCATTCGTCTATTAAGCATTACCTGTATTTCTTCTTCATTTGCAAATTCACAAGAAGTTCCACGTCGAATATAAATTGTATTTTGTTTAAGTGAACCACTTTCTTTTTTTGATAAAAAAGGAATATATTGTGGTACATCTTCTACAACTAACATTTGAAATTTCTTGCCTTTTAAAGCTTCATATTCTGATGTATCATATGAAAAATCATAAATTTCATATTTCAAGTTCGATGATATGAAATTCTTTATGCCATTAGATACAACTGCCTTGTCTTTGATTTCTGGCAACCCATCAATGCGTATGCTTTTATCCTCATTTTCTGACACGCCAAATACAATGAAACCACCTTGTGAATTTGCCAATGCCAATATTTCTTTTGCTAAAGCGGCATTTTCAATCCATTGGCTTTTAAAATCAATAGCATTATGTTCTCCCGTCTGGGCATGTAAAAATTCTCTAAATTTATCAAGTGTAGGTTCTTGTAATAATTTATATACCTGATCTTTTAACTGTTTTGGGAATTCCATAGACATTCTCCTGATTTCTTATTTTCCAATGCTGCCAAAATTTTTTTGTAGCATTTTCAAAACTGTATTTTAATTTTTCAATACTCCATTCATACGAAAAAAAAAAAGATTCATACTTGTTCTTTTAACGAAATCCACCACGATTCATCTCCCTGCCACTTTGTATTTGCTATCACTATTTTGAGTTCTTTAGTTACATCTTGTAAAAAACCTTCAACAAGCTCCCCACCTGCACCATGATAAAATGCTCCCCAATTTGTTAAATGTGTTTCATACCAATATTCCGATTATTCTCTGGAAGTTCATATTTGTTAATATATTTACGAAGTTTCTCTTCTTGAGCACATCTCCTTAACAATACAGGCAGAATATAATGTGCAGATTTATTCCTTATAACTCTTGATACGGCATCCCACCATTCCTTATCACAACCATCCATTAAAGATGTATCCTTTGCTTCCTGAATAGCATCCGATAACGAACCATATTTATTTAACTGTGTTGCTGAATCAGTTCTTTGCATTCCTGAATCTGTATCATTTAAAATAGCTGCTCTTAACACATGTTCCATCAACAAACATAAATCTGTTAATGCACTATCATAATTACCTACCATAAATGATAATACAGCTTCTTTATATAAACAATTAATAGATGGATCAATCCATGGAAGAGGCTCTGGTATTTTTTTCGCATTATTTGTTATACTATAAAGCAAATTTCCTCCATAACCTACTTCTTTCGTAATATGCCATACTTTCATTCAATTTTACTCCTTTATCTTTTATAATCTTAATTTTTATCTTTCGTTCTACTATTTGCTTATCATCATTTAAACCAATCTTGATTTCATTTTTTCTTTTTTTGATTATAACACACCACCATACACTTCTCTACATAAATAATGGACATAGCCCCCTCTATGCCCATTATTTATATCGTTGGAACGACCGTTCTATGTTCTCTTTCTTTCCACGCAAATCATTCTGCTTCTCATACAGACTATTTCGTTCTTTACAGAGTACTTTCATACGTTCCAGTTGCTCCCTCACCCCCTCCCGGCACTCTGGCTCTATCCGCTTATATTCTCCAGTCAGTCTGCGTATCTCATTGTTATTTGATTTTATCTGCTCTGATACACATATCCAATCTATTAAATTCTGAACTTCCATATCTGTATCATATAAATCTGTTTCTGTAAAATTTTCGCACACAGACGGACCATAACTTTTTTCTCCATATCTGTCATTGCACCAGTCCTCCCTATCTGCCCATTTCAAATACTCTTTTCGGGTGTTGATTTGCCTTTTTCTGCTTGCTCTAAAGCCTTAGATTGCTCTATAATTGACTGCACCTGTTCTTTTCCCCAGACAACGCTCTAATCGTCCCAAATCTGCTGTTTTTTCCTGTAATTTATCAATCACATTCTCTTGATCCATGATTCGGTTTGTTAGACGGCTAATTTTTTTCTTCTTGTCGTTCAGATTTAGCTGCCAACTTCTTTCCCTGTTCGGTAAGCTGAACACATTTAATTGTCAGTGCCTTGATTACTTCTTTCAGTTTCTCTACCAGCGGCAAAGCCTTTTTATCTCTATATGCCTTCGCACTCATCAGTGTCCTCGGCTCTGCCAACTGCCATTTCTCTTCCTCATCATAAGCATAAATATTCCTTTCCAGTGTTGCCTTAGATTGAGCCATCTTCTCAATCTCTGTTTCTAATTTTTTCTGTCGCTTTTCCAGCTTCTCATTATCAAATAACAGTTTTTTCTTTATCCTCCGCCAACGTTGCAGTCTGCTCTTTCAATAAATTGCTTGCTTCTGAAAGTTCGGATACCTCCTGCCGGATCTGTTCCGTTTCCTGTCCCACCACAGCCTGCTGATCAAGAATATGATTCAGTTCTCCCTTACTGTCAGAAATTACCTGCTCCAATTCAGCAACTTCCTTTGCCCGTTCCTGCTTCTCAAAATCAAGTACTGATAAGTGTTTATTATGAGTTCCCAACTGCTTCCATTCGATTCCATACCGCCCCATAATCTGGGCAATTTCCTGTTTTTCTGATTCTATCCACTGATTCCATTCCGTTGCTCCCCCCTTGTACCGCCCTTAAAGCCCTGTTCTCCCAATGCTCCCTTTAAAGGAAACTCTGGTATCAAGACCACGCTTGCTGTTACAAACAACTGGGACAAAATCTACATGAACGTGTGGCGTTTCCTCATCCATGTGCAGATGAGCAGAAAATACATGAAGATATGGATTTCGCTTCTGAAAATCTTTCATAAATTCAATCAGGATTTCCTTTGCAAGTTCTCCTTCTTCACTTTTGGCATTCATATCATCCTTGTTTCCAATTTGAAAAACTGCTTCATAGAATAGCTTTTTCCTGCTTGCCCTGCCGGATTTTTTCGTAGTAATTATCAATCTTCCTGTCATTTCGTTTCTGCTTCGCATTATACCGTTCCAAAGCTTCATCAAATAATTCGTGATAAACTTCTTCGATCTCTGCATGGCAAAATTCCACATTATAAATACTTCGTTCCACATCCACATTTTTTTCGCACTGAAGGCTCTTGTATTATGATTTATAGAACCTTTCCCCATCATACCGCTAATTGTCCTCTCCAATCTTTATCCTTTCTCCCTGTTTAGGGCTAATCAGTGCCGGATATGGCACATAGCTTTGTTACTTTCGTCGAAAGTAACGCAAAAAGCACTTTGACAGCCGTTCCGTCCATCAAAAGCTGCCATTGCGTCCTGCCGGAGGCTTTTTCGTCCTACGGACGGGCGGCTTCCAGCCTCTTTGCTTCTGCCGCCATAGATTTTCGGATAGCCGATAGCACATTTTCTATCGTATATTCATCCCATCCGGCAAGCCATATCAATATCCTTTCTTCATCAGCAGTCAATCCTACCTCTCCGAAGATTTCATTGAGGTCAGCGATTCTCCGGGCTTCACTTTCATAAAAATATTTATTCACATTCTGGGTTCCCCACTCTGGTTGTTTTATCATAACCATCCTCCTCTACTGAATTTACAAAGACCGCAACAACGCAATGTCTATATTTTTGCAACCTTGCAGATAGCAAGTCCGCAAATTCCATATACTCTGCATTGTTGCGTTGTTACTTTATTCTAATTTGATTTATTCAACTCCCAATACCAGCTATTGTTTATCCGCTTCGCTCTGATATTTAATTCCTTTTTTGGCATTTTCTAATGTCCGTCTGGATATTCCCTGTTCCTCCGCAAAACTAAAAATCTCGTTACTTTGCATGATATTGTTTGTTTCTGCCAGTTCCCTAAAGCAGACGCTTTGCCTGCTCCAGCTTATTCGCTTTCGGAGCAATGCCTCCTAACACTTCATCTGCGGTAATCTCATAATCCCCGAGCCAGTGAAAACCGTCCTCCGACAACTCAAAAGCTTTTGGGTGTCCAAACGCCGCCAGATTGTTTTTTATCTGAACTACCGCCCTTATATTCGCTTCTCCCTCCACTCTGCCGACCAGCAGGACGCTCCTTGCCACCGCAAAGAAATCAATGGAACCCATGCCCCGGTATGCCGCCTTATTTCCAGCCGCTTTGTTCATGTGCCCTACAAGTACAATGGCACATTGATATTTCTCCGCCAGAGCCGCCAGCTTCTTTGTCATATCCCTTGCTTCATTTGCCCGGTTCATATCCATACCGCCGCCAAGATACGCCTGTATCGGGTCTAAAATCAGCAGCTTCGCCTTTGTCTTTATGACTGCTTCTTCCAGACGTTCATCTATCATGGAAAGTGATTTTATGCTCTCGTCAATGACGGAAATATTTTCACAGTTCGCTCCTGCCGCTTCCAAACGGGGCTTCACCGTATCGGCAAGCCCGTCCTCCGCACTCTGATAAATCACAGTCAGCGGCTCCGTTAGCTTCATCTCGCTGTCTATGCCCTCGCCTTTTGACAGCTTCGCCGCTATGTTCAACACAAGCGTTGTCTTTCCGTCCCCGGATCGCCTTGTACAATTGTCAGCTTTCCATAAGGGATAAACGGAAACCACAGCCATGCCACCTCCTGCGACTGTATCTCCGACATTTTAATCATCTGTAATTCTGTTCTCGTTCCTGCCATAATGTCCTCCGTTTTTTGAAATTCTCATTGTCCGCGGAATCAACCTCTGCTATACTTAACTTGCGAATATTGATAACAGAGGTTTTCCAGTTATAACAGCCCTAACAGTTGCCGCTGTCAGGGCTTTTTTCATTTCCGTCCTGCCATAAATATTTTGCACCGTTCAACATCCAAAGAATTTTTAAGCATATCCAGACAGTCATTTCTCATATCCTGCAAGCCCTCTGAGGATAATGTGACCTCTTTCTGTTCAAACTGTTCTGTTACTTCTCTGATATTTGTCTGCATGATTTTTTAATTCTTCTACCAACTGATAAATCAGTTCTTTCCTGCCAACCACGCACACCCTGTTATAAATACAGGAGCGTACAAAATAATCCTGATCGAAATTGTCCGCTTTTCTAAATCAATATCTTTATAAGTCAATGCCAGTAATTCTCCTATTCTCATGCCTGTCCAGTAGAGAAGCAAAAATGCCATTTTCGTTTCCGGCTTATCTTCAACGGTTGCAAGGAACTGCTTAAATTCCTGCTTCGTCCAAAACTCTCTTTCTCCGGCATGGCTCTTCCTAATACTCCCGGCTTTCCTGCAAGGATTGTCCTTTAAGTCATAATACCGAACTGCATAATTGAAGATTGCAGCCAGTTGATTATTAACCGTTTTCAGATAAGTTTCTGAATATCCTTTTTTCATCAATGCATTTTGCCATGCCCGGACATCCGAAGTTTTGATTTCACTCATATTCTTTTTTTCTTAAAATAAGGAATGATTTTCAAATCAATGATAAATTTCTTTGTCCGCATAGTATTTTCACGCAAGCGGTGCTCCATATCTTCATAATAAATTTGAACAAAATTCTCAAAATTGATGTTCAAATCTTTCTGCTGTTGTTGCAAAAATCCCTTTCCCACTGCTCAGCTTTTGATTTTGTTTTGAAACCTCTTTTTTTTTTCTTGCGGCTCACACCTTGCCAGTCCTTATAATAAAATTGACAACGCCACATTTTTCCCATCTCTTGTTGCTGCCATAAACTCTATCCCCTTTCTTACGCAGTTACGGTCAAGCCGTAAAACTTTTCTTCAAAATATTTTGTTGGAACTTTGCCGCAGATCGTTCGATAGCCCTTCGCTTTTAATTCTTCATTCAACCCTCGGATAATCTTGTAAGCATATCCAGTTGATACTCCCAGCATTTCTGCCGCTTCTTCTGCTGTCACATACATCTTCTTTGATTTTTCCATACATTGTCCTCCTTTGTTTTCGTAGGTACTTTTGTCCCTCTAATGTATTTTTTATTATACAGGTACTTTTTGTCCCTTGTCAACATATTATTCGAGATTTATTTGCTTATTTACTTATAATATGTTAGAATACAAATGTCCCTATTATTTTATATTTTCAATTGTAAAGGAGTTATCCTATGACTGTAGGTGATAAAAAATAAAGACATTCCGAACTATTCGGGGAATTTCACAAAATATGTTAGGAGAAATGGCTGGCATAGACGGCACAACCATCCGTAAATATGAATTAGGAAGCCGGAATCCAAAACCCGATCAGCTTTTGAAAATTGCCAATGCTTTAGGTGTAAGCATTAACGTTTTTACGGACTTTGATATAGAAACAGCCTCTGATGTCCTTACCTTACTTTTCAAAATGGACGAACAAATAGATATGGAAATTGACGGAGAAAAGGATACAGACGGGAATCTGCTTCCTGATACAATCTGTATTCGCTTCAAACACCCGGAAATCAACAATCGGCTTGCCAAATTCGCTAAAGCAAAAAATTACAGGAAAATCTGATTGCTTCCAAAGATGCTTTTCCAAGTGAAGAGGCTTTTCAGCATGAGTTAGAGCAGATGAACGAAACGTGCGAACAAATCAAACAGCATTTAGTTGATACAAACAGAGTTGTAAAAAAAGGAACTTCTGGAATATCTGTCAAAATATATTCCGAATAAGACACTTTTCGCTAAAATTACATGTGCTGTCCTGGAAAAGGGAATGAGAGATGAAAAAGAACACAGATAATAATTCAACAGACACAAAAAGCTTTTAAAGAGAACTTAAATCAAGCAGTCAAAAATGCTGGAACAGCAGTTTCTTCTACAACAGAAAAAGCTAAAACTGCCCTTACAAAATCTAAAGATTCTATTCTGAAAACCATTGACACGAATGGAAATGGAGAAATCGACATTGAGGATTTTATCATTATCGGTTTGCAAACTCCCGGAATCAAAGTTAATCGAGCAGATTTTTTGCAGCGAGAACTATTGAAAAATTATCCTCCAGAAGTAATTGAATCCGCTATTACACATAATCCAGCTTACGCTCAGATACCAACTTGTGAAATTGACAAAATCGCAGATGAAGTAATAAATTTGAGCGAAACTGCGTTTCTGGAATTTCCGCTGCACTGGGAGCACGGCGGTGTTGCAATGGTTGCCACTATCCCCGCTGATTTAGTTCAATACTATGGCTATATGCTTCGTGCTGCTCAGAAACTTATGTACTTATACGGTTTTCCAGAAATCGACACAACCGAAAAAAGAGCACAAATTTGATTCCGAAACTATGAATTTGCTAATTATCTGCCTCGGAGTCATGTATGGTGTTCAGGGAACAAATACAGCCCCTTAAAGCAATGGCAACCGCCTTAGGAAAAGGCGTGGAAAAGAAATTGATGAATGCCGCTCTTACAAAGGGAACAATCTACCCAATTGTAAAAAGTGTTTCAAAATGGTTTGGCGTTAATATGACAAAACAGGTATTTGCAGGCTTCTTCAAAAAAGCGATTCCCGTTGTTGGAGGCGTAATTGGCGGTGGTATTACATATCTATCATTTAAGCCTTGTTGTGATAAGTTAAAAGACTCTTTACGTGATACACTGTTAAGTAACCCTGAGTACCACTCTACGAAAGAAGAAGCTATTATCATTGACGCTATTGAGATTCAAGAAGTGTAATTCAATATTTCTAAAAAAATTAGAGCCATTTTAGAGCCAAAGGACATAAAACAACCCCGGAAATGCCCATTTTATCAGCATTTCCGGGGTTCTGTCCGTTACTCAAACTCGGCAAATTCGAAGATGTTACTAAATTTATTTGTTTAGTTTCTATTCCTTTTCTGCCCTTATTTTATCTCAATTACACATATTATTCTGGCTTACTGATTTTCTGTTGCCAATGTGTTGCCACGGACATATTATAATAAAACTTGCTCTTAAAATCAACTATTATGTAAATTGTTCCAAGTTTCCTGCAACTCACACTTATTTTCTTCATACCACTCTTTTATTTCATTAATCATATGCAATGTCCATTTTTTTTCTTGCCTTCCCTATACAATTCGCCATTATTCAACTTAAATACTGCCGCAAACTCATTTTTACTTACATGGAAATGCGGTGGATGATAATCAAATTCTTTCGCTCTTACTTCGATTAAATATTTTTGACATGTTCTCCATGTTTTAATCTCCGGTTCACAATTCCACCACTCCGGAGTATATATATTCTCTATACAATACTCATACTCGAATTTTCAAAATTAACATTAACAGGAAGTTGCGTACATTCATACGCAGGATGTAGAAAAGATATTACCCTTCCTTCATTTTCTATGGCATTGGTAAAACAATTTCTTGTATCAAATTTCTCTCTATACTCCGTGTCGAATTTATATTCTTTTATTTCTATATTTGATACTCCTTCATTACTATAAAAAGGAGGTTCATAAGTTAATTTTATTAATTGTATTTTTAACCTTGCCAGCTCTCCAGATCTTTCATTCTTCTTTTGTGGTATTTTAGTTAATGAAACTCCTTTACATATCTCTGATTGCCAAAGTGTATCTTTTTTCCAAATAATATTTTCTTTTCTTTCGTTCACTTTCTTCAAAACTGGAAACGTATAAGACCTAAGTGACTCAAAAAAATCTTCCACACTTTCAAATTGACCCCTTAGTGAATATTCATTTAAATAATAATCCATTTTCTTTTTGTAGGCTCCATTTCCTATAATCCTAACATTCTATCTAAATCAATTTCAAATTGATCAAATAAATCATTTATATCCATGTCATCATTAGTTCCTATAATTTTCCCATATTTTAAAAATAATAGGATTACATTGTGTTTCATATTGTTCGTTCATCGCTAAAAAATTAACGGTAATATCTTCTTGTTTCATCTTTCCTGTCGCTATCCCCACACGTAATCCATTAAAGATATGATCACTATGAGTTTCCACAAATAACTGACGTCTTGATTTACTAACAAAATATAAAAATTCACATAATCTCGATTGTGCCTTAGGATGTAAATGAATTTCAGGATTTTCTATAATAACAATCGAGCCTTCTTCTGCACCTAAACATGAAATTATCACACTTATCAAGTAACTAATTCCAGAACCAACATTTACGGGTCTACAGTACAATGCCTCTGAAGCCATATTAGCTGGATTATTGTTATATTTTACCTGCAAATAATTTGTTTTTTTAAATCTTTAATAGATAAAGTAGTACCCACGATATAATTCAACCAGTAATTTACTTGATCCAATAAACTATTAGTACAATCTACATCTTGTACAACGAGGTCCTCACTCACTGCTTTACTTTCATTTTGTAATAAATACGCCAAAGCATATTCTCCATCTATTCCAAAATCACTTTCATTTAACATGTTTTTGGCATAAATATCATTTGCCCCCATACGATGACATGATAAATAATGAAAACCATACTCTTCCATTATTAAAGTAGATTGCTCTATATCTTCATGTTCTTCATCCATCATAACATCAGCAACAGTTAGTTCCTCCAATGAGGTATGAATATTATATGTCTCATTTTCCTTATCTTCATCAAATTCTATCCATGCTGGTTTTTTTTTTTCCTTTTTCTAATATTTCTATTCTAATAGGGGAATTTGACATATAATAATTTCTAACTTCACGAAAATCACCTATAGAAATATACTTCCCATTAAGTCCTCTTTGTGCCAATAATAACAAAGCATGCAGAAGTGTTGATTTACCTGATGAATTTGTTCCTACTAATAAATTTAGATTTGAACATTCAACATTCAAATCTTTAATAGATTTTAATGCCAACACACGAATTTTATTAATCATTTTTTATCTCCTCAAATACCTTTTCCATTAATTGAAATCTTCCATATACTTTTACAACATTGTCTCTACTATTTCCAATATAATCTAAAAATTCATCGCTATTTATTGTTCTTTTTTAACGCTTCATATACCACTTTCTGTGGTACTACGACATTATTCTTCTGCATTAATGCCATAAAATATAAAGTAGTTTCAAAAATATTCATATTAATTGGTTTTGATTCATTTACTTCTTTCCGAAATGCACCTTTCCCCAAAATATCATTTGCCCTTTCTAAGCATTTTATTGTAAATTTCCCAATCTGTTCTAATTCTTCAAACAATGTTTGATTCAATTTTGTCAAAGTAACTTCAATCAAATCATCTAAATCACCTGTGTATTCATATTGTTTCCCATCTTTATCTAATAAACCGTTAAACAACAAATAAAATGCTAAAAATCTTGTTACCAAATAGGAACCTTTCATTCTACTATCTATTTTTTATGTTCAATACGTGTAGCTTTCACAAATTCTTCTGATTTAGTCACAGCAGTTATCATTTTTAGTCCCCTGCCATGATACAATGCATTTCTAATCTCTTGTTTGTTTAATTTTGTTCCACCTCGATTAACCCTATCAAATATATCAAATAATATTTTATCTGGTGTTGGTGGCAGAATGACATGCGAATACACTTGGTAATCCTCTAATTGAGATTGATATATTCCTAATTCATCTGTTAAATCTTTAAACTTCTTTCCATTTAAAAATTTTAATATTTTCAAAGATTTCAATGTAAAACCATTATTCAAAAATTCAAACAATGTTGACAGTCGCTGCTTCCCATCAACTACTACATACGTAGAATTATTTTGTTGTTTGAAATAGAATATAGGTAATGGTAATCCCATTAAAATACTTTCAATTAATTCACATTTTTGTTTGGGTCCCCGAACTGTATTCCTCTGAAAATCGACTTCTAATACTAATTGTTGTTTCTTATATTTTCTATAGAGCTCGTATATAGAAAAATCTTTTTTAGTAACCCTTACAGATGCAAAAAGAGGTTTTTCTTCGCTTCCAGAATATTCTAAATTATTTAATTCTTCTTCATTTTCCAATGAAATTTCATTTTCTAACAATATCTCATCCATTTTAGCCTCCTACTTTATTGGCAAACAATATCTATATCCATTTTATCATACATTTTTTTGTATTGTCATTTCACATAATTGTAACATGTATACCTTTTAATAATTATATGTCTTATACACATATAAAGCAATTTTTTTACAAATATCCTTTCTTTCATCAAAAAAACCGGATTTCTCCGATGTTCTTGTCTGAATTACTTTTTATTTTCTATTTTATCAATATCATATTTATCTGCTAATTATCACTGAGAATCTTTAGTGGCAGCCTTCACCAACCTTTACCACTAAAGATTCTCTTTCAACAATTCTTACTATTGGCTATCTATCCTTTGTAAGTTCCTCATCTATTTCTTTAATTTTGCTTTCAAGTGGGGTTATTTGAATTACAATAGGTTGTGCTACTTTTTTCTTTCTGTTCTTTTATTTTTATAATTTCTTTTTTCATAATTATCAATTTGCATCTGTAAGGCTTTTTTCTCTTTTCCCTTAAATAATCCCAAAGAATCTTTTTTTCCTTTTTTAAATCAATAACTTTATTTTCTAAAGAAGAAATTTGAACACTTTCAGCAAGATTTTCAATTCGATTATTAAGATTACTAATCTGTTCTTGTAAATATTTTTTTTTTGAGATTCTAATCTTTCCTTTTCTTCTGGGTGTTCTCGCCAATATTTTTCTATTATCACTTTTCGTAAATTTTCTAGTTTCTCCTGTTCACTTTTCATCATATTTTTCAAGGTATCTGAATTGTAATTTCCAGTCTTGATTGCAACACCATATAACAAAATCAAAGATTCATGGAGATATGGATGATCATCAACTTTAGCTATATTTAATATTGATTCCTGAAACTGTGCAATAAGAGTTGCAAAAAAGATTATATGTCTCCTGTTTATTGGTTTTTGTAACAACACCATACCCATTTTTCCACTCAGTAAATACAAAATTACTACAAAGCATCAAACTTAAATCCTTTGACATTGCCTGTATAGCCTGCTTATTTTCCTCCACTCGCCCCAATTGATAGTGTTCATCAATTACAGAAATACAATTTCTCAATACATTAAATACTGCTTGTCGTTTATAAATATCTCCATCTACTAAAGATGCCTTAGCTTTCCCATATGAGCTATAAAAAATAGCTTCAATACAATCCGGATCATTTTGCTCTACCATATTATAATATTTTTCTGTTTCTTCCCAATCCTCTTTTTTTTCCCTTGCTCTACGAGCATTTTTGAATATTTCTGAACAAAAGTAGAATTGTCCACCTTAACTGTACCTTGTATATCAACTGTTCCTTCTACCATCATCTTTCTAGCTTCTTCAACTGAATATTTACAGCCACATGTTTGGCAAACAAAAACTCCATCTTGCTTCATCAAATCTGTACTGCCACACATTTCGCATGTTAATTGTTTCATTTTCAAATTCCCCCTCATTATAATTCTGTGTGATGTTCTTTTTTTTGTCTGTTGTTAACTTTTCGGATATAATCATTTCCAACAAAACTGCTTAATGCAACACCCCAAGCAACCACAAACACAACAAAATTAATGATTATTGCCACTTTATAAGGAATAGTCCTCGACCCCAATGCAAAAATTATGCACACTGGGATTTGCAGCGTTATGTATACATATGAAACAGTAATAGCCGGAATATGTAAAAAATGCTCCTCTACTCTATCTGATTTTTTCCATACAAATAGCAGAAAAAACAGTGATGATACAAAGGCAATCCATACAAATACCGTCGTTATCCAAAACGTAATCGTCATACCTTTCTCTAAGCAAAACAGCAAAATATTTGCTAATACTAATCCTAGTATCCATACTGCAATTCCAATACCTTTGTTCTTACGCATAGACTATCCCTCCCGCTTCATACCGCATTTAGGGCAAAATTTTCCTGGACGTTCATATATATATCCACACTTAGAACAACTTGGTTTTGGTTATTACTTGCATTCCGCATTCTTCACAAAAATCCATATCTGGTGTAAGTTTTGCCCCACAGTTATCACAAAACATCGTCTGCATCACGTGTTGCTCAGTCATCCCATCGATAGCAGTATTAAAAGTTTTATTCACTGCACTTCCTACAGTTCCTCCTATACCGGCCATCATCCCCAAACCAATTCCTGCACTACTAAAATTGCCTGCACCTTCATTCTGAGCAATTTTTTCTGCAACATCAAATCCGCGCTCTTGCTGATACGTATATCCCTCAATTGTTCGTTTTTTGTGCAATCCCTTGTGATTCAATAACCATTTTACGAGATTCTGTTTCCTGCTCAATAACACCGACTTGTTGTTGTATTTTTGCCTCTGCAATATCTGCATATTGACGGAAGTGTAATTCTTTAAATTTCTCATATTGCTGACTTCCATCAGGTTTTACTATTGTTGTAATAAAAAACGTTCTAAAGATATTCCATAATCTTCAAAATCAGGAACTAATTTTTCCCTTAACATATTTGAAAATTCAATCAAATGTTCATCAATTTCAAAGATACTTATTGCTGCTTTCTTCATAGTTTGAGCAATATATGTTTTTACCTTCGTCATTAAAAATGCTCGGATATATGAAACTAATTTTTCTCGAGATAAATCCCGCTCTGTTCCAACCAATTTTACAAGCATTTTCTTAGAATCTGCCACTCTAAGACTCATTTCACCATTAGCCCCAATAGCAAGTGGAAATCCATATGTCGGTTCCATATATTGTACCTTACTATCGGTTCCCCAACGAATTGCCATTTGTTCGACTTTATTGATAAAATATACTTCACAATGAAAGGGCGAAACACCACCTGTCGGTATGTTTTTAATCTTTTGTAAAATAGGTATATTAGCAGTTTCCAATGTATAACGTCCAGATCCGAATAAATCAAGTGCCTGTCCATTAAGGAAAAAAACTGCTTCTTGCGACTCATGAACTATTAATTGAGATGATGTTGCAAAATCTTCCTTCGGATGTTTCCATACAAATGTACTATTATCCCCCTCATACTTAATAATACTAGTTATTTCCATTAATCTCGCCCCTTTTATCTATATTCTTCATTTTAAAAAGTGTACTTTTTTGAATGAATTTGTTCCGATGGTTTATATCTGATTATTATTAGTATTTGGAATAAATTTCTATTTTAAAGGTTGAATAAACATTCATTTTTGATATAATAGATTTGTGTATATATAAAATATCAAAGCATACTAATTTACAAAAAAGTACACCTTTTTGTAATCTCTCTTCTTTCTTACTTTTCAGCATTCTCGTAATATTTCGCTTTATATAAAAACGTAGAAATCGGCATATTGCAAGCATTTACAGCAACTACACCTGATATTTTTCCATCTTTCCATTTCTTATATATCTTGTGGAAATCTTTTTGGTAATGGCTTCGGTGGACGCCCAAAACGGACACCTTTGGCTTTGGCAACAGCAATTCCTTCTGCTTGACGCTGTTTTATGTTACTTCTTTCATTTTCAGCTACAAAAGATAACACCTGTAAAACAATATCACTCAGAAATGTCCCCATAAGATCTTTGCCTCTTCTGGTATCTAATAACGACATATCCAAAACAACAATATCAACTTTCTTTTTCTTTTGTAAGGATTCTCCATTGTTCTAAAAATCTCTTCGTAGTTTCTTCCCAACCTATCAATACTTTTTATATAAAGCAAATCATCTGCTCTCAATTTTTTTACCAGTTTTTGATATACTGGTCTGTTAAAATCCTTTCCTGATATTTTTTTCCACATAAATATTTTTCTCTAAAATTTCTAATTGCTTCATCGCCTCAATTGTCGATCTTCATTCTGATCTTTTGTGCTTACTCGAACATATCCATATTTGTTTATCATTTCGTACCTCACTTTTTCTTTTGACGCATTCAATAAAATATCATAGAATGCTCAATCGAATCTATCTATACAAAATAGTCTTATATATAATCTCCTCCGCACAAACCCGGATATTATTCATTTTGCGAACCCCTGCCATCTGATTCTGCATCTGCAATTCTTCTGTCACTCCCTGCTATTCTTTCATCTGCGCCACCAGTCTATCCATCATTTGATTGCATTCCTTGTCAACCTGATGCAGATGCTCATTCAACTTCCCGGCAAGCACCAGTTCCAGATATAATCCTTTCCGATGCTCTTTCAAGTAAGTTTTTCTCAACATGCCATACTTTCCAATCGGATAATCTGTCTCCTCCGGGAGGTACAGATCTGGATAATACAGACCGTCCTCTCCTAAAGTATAGCTAATTCCATTTTCTCCCATAATGTGTTTTTCCATGATTGTCCTCCTACCGTGCTCCCCGATCTTTGTTCTGACTACGGGTATGCTGTTTATTTTTCTGTTCATTCTGTATTTCCTGTTTCTTTTCTGCCAGCTTCGCCCTAATACTGTGTGCTACTGGCTCTTTGCCCGTTTCTTTCTTCCATTTTTCTATTGCAGTCCGATACTGGCTATACTCAGTTTGGGAAACTTTAAAATCTTTCATAAATTCCTGTACGCTTCTGTAACCGATTTTCTGCACAATCCTTGGAAGATAATCTTTCATATCCCTAATCTGGCCTGTCAGTTCAGCAATTTCTTTCTGCAATTCTTTTTTCTTTCTTCCCTTAAACCATCCTTTGACTTCTGACAGTTCTTTTTTCTTTGCAGAAAGCTGTTTTTTGTTTCTGTTGAATTGCAGTATTTTGTTCGTCCAGTTCTTTCTTGACTTTGAAAAATTTCGGATATTTTGATGCAAGCCTTGTCATTTTAGGTTGTTCCGGTTCTGACTTTTCTTCTTTTGTTGCTTTGACTGCTGCCATACTATTTTCAGCAATATGCTCTTGGTGTTCGGCTTTCGTTCGCCCTGCCTGTGCCACACTTGTCTGCTCCAACACTTCCCCGGGTTTCTTAAACAGCACACTTTCTATCAAAAATTCCAATGCCTCAACCGCTGCTGTTACAACTCTGGCAAATAATCCTGGACTGTTTCCATGACGGGCAATAGATTTCTTGATTGGTTCCGTGATTTGCTTTCGCTTTACTTCCAGTATCTGCGGCTCTGATACTCCGCTAATCAATGCCATATCAACAGCTCTGTTCCATTCCTGGCGTTTCTGATTATCTGATTCTATCTCTTGTGCCTTTGGATTGTTTTTTCCGATTTTCTTTGTTGCAAGATAAACACTGCCACGCTCAAATACCTGCAACTTCTGTTTCTCGTCCTGCACATAAATATTGATTAAGTCTGTATAAGAATGCTTTACTTCATCCAGAAATGAATTACTCTTAAATCGTTCATCTTTCGCAGTAAACAACTTCTTCTCATAGACTTCGCCTTTTTTTACAATGCTGCAGCCTTCTCGGATCTCGCCATCTTCTCCTAATATTTCTTTCTTGGTTCGGACATGTTTTCCATTTTCATCATAAAACATATTTCTACTGGCAGTCTTAACGATTGGCTCATCCAGTAGTCTCCGTTCTGCAAATATCAAATGAATGTGATAATTGGTCTTTCTTTTTTATTGTGGTGCAAAGCAGCGATACACTCTGTTCCATAATTCTGTTTAAAATGATTTGTAAAAAGCTGTAGCAATCTGTCCGGCTGATATTCTGTAAAACTCTCTGGCAAAGCAATAATCAATTCTCTTGCCTCAATACATTTTCCTTCTGTTCCACCTTTTTGCAAATTCTTCCTGATTACATTTTGCAAGTTCCCGCCAGAATTTCCGTTCTGTGGTTTCATAAACTGCATAGAGGTTTTCCTGTTTTGCATAACTGGATATATAAGTGATCCGACCTTTTACATTGCTTAGTTTTGTCATTTGAATAAATGAATTTCTTCCGATAGGCACTCCCTCCTTGTCTTCGGCAAAATAAATTCTGCCATATCATTTGTGAGTGGATGCATCGGCATCCGTTTACGAACTTACTGCCGTTTCCGGCTATAATAGCCCCCTGCAAGGGCGAAATACACAGAGCATAAACAAAGTTTGTGCGATGGGTGTATTTCGCTCTCAAACGCCGAGGGCTTTGTGAGATACTACCTGCTTATGCCATAACTTGTCTTTAGTTTTTTATTTTGGGCGTATCCGCCCTCTTTTTCTGCCCGTATCCGGGCTTATTTTTTCACTAACAACAAACCGACTATTACTCTTCCTGTCTGCTTTATTCCGGTATCCTTGCCCGTACATACTCCAGATCTCCGCAGTACGGTGTTCCCACCAGATACCATTCCCTCGCCAGATTCATTTCCATCCTGGTCTTTACCCACTGATCATCTACCAGAACTTCCATACACTCTCCGCAGTGAAATCCTGAATCAATCCATAAGTCTGATGACAATAATCCATATCTTTTGTTATAACTGTTGTAACCTAATCTTCCTTCTCTCATGGTGTCATTCTCCCTTCATTTATCATTTCCGCAGGGACGCCCTGAATCAGGGCCCCTTTTGAAAAGTTTTTTTCTTCGCCAATCAACTACCGGCTACACCTTACAGACCTTCTCTTTGTCTGCTATCTACAGGTGCGTGGCACGCTCCTGTCATAAAGTAATCAAGCAGAATCTTTACCAACGAAAGTTCTCATGCATTCCACACTTATCCAAATACTCTTGTCTGGCCTTTTCTCGTTCTTCCTCGTTTGGTGCTGTTTTGAATGTTGTATATAACTGACGTTTTACCATACTGTCTAATTTTTCCATCAATGCTTTTTCTATCTCCGGCAAATATTCCTCGTTCCTGGCAAGATGGTACTGGAACAATGCCATTAATAAATCTTTTGGTATCTGTACCTGTAATTTTCTTTCCATGTTTCTCCTTTCCGTGACGGTCGTGACGATAGTGACGATATTTTCACTACCGTCACGCTATATAAAATACCGTCACAACCGTCACATATCGTCACGCTTGTTTTCCAACAAAGGTCAATCTAATTTTTCTTCCATCGTGTCCCCGTTCTGTTTTATACTGGATTCCATAATCCAGAATCAGACGTTCCAGGCTGACATTTAATTTTCGTGATAATGCGTTCGGCTGCATTTCCACCTGCAATACTTCCACTAGCTCTGTTGCTGTTCCTGCCCACTCTGGTGTAGTTTCTGTTACAAGCTCTTTGATTTTTTCCAACACTGGATCTTCTGGTTCTTTCCAAAGTTCCGTTTCTGTCTTGGTAAGTTCCCAGACACATCTCTCCCGGTTAAAGTTCAACCATAGTTTCTGATCCTGTTGGTCACGCCCTGCCACTTCCAGAACTGCTTTATTATCTGTACGCTTTTCTTTCTGCATAACAAATGCTCCATCCGCAGCTCCTAGTAGACCATTCGTACCGGAAATCATATCGAAACTATCTGAAGATTCCATTTTCCTTGTATGATGCACAACCAGAAAACAGATGCCATATTTATCACTGAAAGCTTTCAGCTTCGTTACAATCTCATAGTCGCTGGCATAGCTGAATTTATCTCCACCAACCTCTCGAACCTTCTGAAGAGTATCAATGATAATCAATCTTGCGTCTTTATGCTCTGTCACAAACGTTACAAGCTGCCGTTCCAGTCCGCCATTGAGTGATTTGGATTTTATAGCAAAATAAAAGTTCTCACTGCCTTCCATTCCGAACATCTGTGATAATCGTTTCTGCAACCTTGCATAATCGTCTTCCAATGCCAGATACAGAACCGTTCCCTGTCTGACTGAAAAGCCCCACAATGGAAGTCCTTTACTGATGTGATACCCGATCTGTGCCATAAAGAATGATTTTCCAATTTTCGGCGAACCAACAAACAGATAAGTTCCGTTATACAGAAGTCCATCTACAATCGGCAATTTTGGTGGATATGCAGTATCGTATAATTCCATCATAGAAACTGTTTCCAGATCATCTGGATTCTTTTTATTTTCTGATTTTGCTATATTTTCCGCATTATTTGTGGCTTGCAGATTGCCCTTACCGGGCAAATCTGCTATACTTTGGTTGGTTAATTTATTACTTGATGACTGTTCCACATCTGCGCCAACAGATGCAATCGGAGCAGTCATTTTTTCTTTTTCTGTCATTCATTATCCCCTTTCAATCCATACAATGTCTCTGCGACCAATTTCAGGGTACTCAGCAACTCTTCGTTTTCCTCACCGCATTTTTCCAGACGTTTCAATTCTTCATAAATCTCTGCCATCTGATTTCGCAATGCTTTATACACTCTTGGATTTCCCTGTACTACAATTTCCCGATCAGTTAATCGTTTTGTGATATAGTCCTGCTTACTAAGTCCTGACAATCGGACACTTGCATCAATCTGCTCTGCTTCTTCCGGTGATACCCGGAATGCTACAATTTTGTTTCTCCATCTTCCTTTACTGTCCAGATTCTTCTCCATTTGATTTTTCCATCCTTTCAATATCCAGTTGTTCTGCCATCTGCGTCTGCTCACTTGGAAACAGGTGTGCATATCGGTATGTGATATCAATGCTCTCATGTCCCATTCGATCTGCGATTGCCAATACCGTAAATCCCATATTGATCAATAACGATACATGGGAATGTCTCAAATCATGCACACGAATTCGCTTCACCCCAGACACTTTTGATCCTCTGTTCATTTCATGATGCAGATAAGATTTGGAAATTGTGAAAATTCTTTCGTCTTCCTTCAGACCGTAAAGCATTCCCATATAATCCTGCATCTCATCACATATAAATTGTGGCATCTTGATAAATCTGTTACTTTTAAATGTCTTTGGTGGGGTAATCACATCTTCCCGGTTTAATCTTTGATATGATTTGTTAATTCGCAGTGTATGCGTTGTAAAGTCAAAATCCGCTGGTGTCAGGGCAAGCAACTCTCCTTCACGGATACCACACCAGTAAAGCATTTCAAAAGCGTAGTAAGAAACTGGTTTATCCATCATCACATCTACAAATTTCAAATACTCTTCTTTCGTCCAGAACAACATTTCCTTATATTCCTCTATTGCTATATTTCCAGCTTTCTGTGCCGGATTAGAAGGCAAATGATAAAAATCAACTGCATGATTGAAAATGGCACTTAACTGGCTGTGGATTTTCCGCAGATATGAAGCAGAATACCCTTTTCCATTCGCTCTCTTAAATGCAAGCAAATGATTCTGCCATGCAATCACATCTTTTGGTTCAATTTCTGCAATCTTTCTCTCCCCAAAGTATGGAAGAATTTTTGTTCTGGCAATATTATTCTTAGTTCCCCATGTGTTATCCCGGATTCGTTCCTTTTTATCTTCTACATAAATTTCATAAAAACTTGCGAAAGTCATATCCAGTTTTGCATCATGCTTTAACATTTGTTCGTGTTCCCACATCTGCGCTTCTCGCTTCGTAGGAAATCCTCGTTTTGAAGTCTGTTTCGTTTCTCCTGTCCAGTCGGTATACCGATAAACCACTCGCCACTTTCCAGTGGCATTATCTTTATGAATACTCATACAAATTCTCCTCTCTTTCTCTTACACTTCGCTGTAACATACTTTTTTACGGAAATAATTGGTGTTTACTCTGCCAGCTACCGTAAGATAACCCAGCTTCTGTAATTCATCATTTAACTGTTTGACAATCTTATAAGCATAAGACTTGGAAACTCCCAGTTCCGCTGCAACTTCTTCTACTGTCATAAAAGTTCTGTTCGTCACATCGCATCCCCCTTTTCTATCTTAACGTATTTTGTTTAAGTTCTTCTTGCTATCCAAAAGTGCTCATGCTATACTGAACCTAAACAGAATTGTTTTATTTTCTATCACAATTAATTATGACAACACGAATGACCACTATAAGGAGGCAAACAAAAATGGCAATCGGACAACGTATCAAATATTTTCGTAACCGCATCGGCATGACACAAAAACAACTCGGAGAACAACTGGGATTCATGGGAAAAACCTCAGATGTCCGCATGGCTCAGTATGAATCTGAAGCCAGAGTTCCTAAGATTGATCTTGTAAAACAAATGTCTCAGATCTTTGATATCAATACTCATGCCTTAACAGTTCCAGATATTGATACTCACATAGGTCTGATGCATACACTATTTGCACTAGAAGATATGTATGGTCTGAAGGTAAAAAATGTAGATGGACAACCTCATCTCTGCCTTGACTCTTCCATATCTGCTCCCGGCTCATCTGTCGATAAACCTTACCGATATTCAGTTTTTTACTTCTGAAAATCAGTAAGGTTTCTTTATATACGTTATGAAATAAAAATTTCTATCTCTTGAATAATCAAAAAATGTTGCCATTTTGTTGCCAATTACTAAACAAATTTGTTTTGCAACCAGTATAAATACTGGGCTCTTATGATTGTGTGGATTATTCAAACTCGACAAATACTAATCAATTTTGCTTAGTCATTATTCTCTATCGTGTTCGTAGTTCTTTTGATTATTTGATATATCCATATTATCCTGCCTATATGAGCTAATGTTATCATTTTGTTATCGGCATTGATAACACTCGCCCTGCAACTGCGGATAATAGCAATATGTTTCATGTTATATTATAAGCGATTTTGCTTAGAAAATCAATAGTTCAAATTATAATTATGTTTTTACAATTTTTGTATCTTTTTTAATGCTTTCTGAATATCCTTATAAACTAATGGTTGCATACTATCATCATAAACACATATATTTGCCTTATGAAGTGCAGAAATAATATCATTTCTCAATTCTGGCTTATACTTTGCAATAATTGGTAACAGCTTGATACATTGTCTTGCTGTAATAGGTTTACCATCTGTTATGTGGTTCAAGTATTTATCAATTATTTCATCGATTTTATAATCTTTATCCCATTTTGCATTATAGGCAAGTAATGTAAGACCTCTTGTACGAATATAAGAATTATCACTGTCAAGCATATCGCTTAATCTATCCATATAAGGATAAACACAAGCCGTTTCTTGGCTTTCTTTTTTGCAAGTTCTGTAATGCCTTGTATGCGGTAGTATTATTTTTGTCAAACAATAGTTCAAATGTTTCTGCTATATTAAGTGACACAATATCCTCCCTCAAAAATTCCAATAAACAGGAATTTAACCTTTCTTTTTACCCAAATAGGCACAGGCAAATGCAACAAATAATCCCAGTAATATCCATGGAAATGCCGCACTAAAAAAAATCAAAAAGCATTTTCAATTCCTCCTTTCAAATCCCAATTTGTCGCTTTGCTATTCAGCTATGTATTTTTGCTCCAAATCCTTTAATAACCGTTACCTGCAAATCCTTTGCGTTAATCAAACTTTCCTGCTTGCATTTCGGGCAGTAGAGCGGGAAATTTTTCAGTTCCGTATCTGCCCGTAGCTGCAATCTCGTTTTGTTTCCGCAGACAGGGCAGAGTATCCATTTACTATCTTCCATAGAAATCCTCCTGCGTTACTTTGCTCTGCCTCGTTGCTCCAATTCCGCACCGTAGCGAACAACCATTGCAAGTAAAATCAAGCAAATGCCGATACCAATGCCACCGCCGTTATCCATCCGTTCTGATATAAATGCAAACTTTTCCATCGCAGAGGAAAATGCTGCTGATAAAACATCTACAACAATAAAGAGTATTCCGAGCTTCGTTATGCTTTTTTGCTCCTGTTTCAGTAAAAGGTGTTCCCTCGCTCAGTTCCAACTTAAAATATCTGCAAACACAAATAGCTTCAATCGCTCCGAAAATCAAAACCACGCTTTCACAGAGCAGGGCTATTCCTATTTCACGATTGTCAATCGTTCTGTCAGCTTTTATGAGCAACCTTTGCAGAAGCTCGCCAAATGGAAGTTTATCTGCCATCAAACTTACGCTGCCAGCCACTAATGTAAAGGCAATCGCCACAAAACTAAATACCATTACAATCTTCGTTAGTATTTGAAAGACCTTCATTGTCTTTTGGATTTTTTCAAGATTATTCATTTTTTACACTCCTTCGTTTTTAATCGTTGCAAATAACAAGCTCACTTTTAATGCCGTTCAGTTCTATGACATTTTCCGCATCGGGCGTGTCAAAGCGTTCCGTCTGTCTGCCGTCCTTTTCATAGGAAATGCTCGTTCCAATACCTTTCGTAACAGCAGTAAATACTTCACCCTCTGGAATATGGATTTTGGAAGTTGCCGACACCTGATTGATTGCAAGGTATCCCTTTAAGGAATTGCAAACCACACTCATATCCAGATTGCAGTTAATTTCTACTGTGCCGCCGACATCGTTTAGAATGATATTCGGCGTCTTTACATCAAGCTCAATACTGTCGCAATCTAAAGAACGGATTTCTACGGTTTCCGCATTGACAGCACCCTCAATTTTTCCCACATAGGGCATAGGAATTTGAACGAAAATACTGACAGTTTCTTTTGCCGTTGCTTCAGATATACCGTTTTTACGGATTACATCTACATCAATCCGTTTTCGGATGTCGTCAATTTTAACCTTAAAATCGTTCTGGAGCGTGGAGAGGGTATTAGATACCAGACGGACACGGATTTTCTCTCCCTCATAACCAGACAATACGAATTGCTTTGCTCCACCGAATTTCATATCATAGCGTTTCGGCTCGTCAATATCGTATTCCGTAACGCTTTCAAAAGATACTCGTCTGATTTTTTCATTCCTCTTTCATTGGAAAGCAGCTCGTCAATGGAAATGTCAAACAGGGCAGAGATAGCCATCATATTTTCAATGTCGGGAATGCCTGTTTCAGTTTCCCATTTTGTAACCGCCTGCCTTGACACGCCTAACTTCTCCGCAAGCTGTTCCTGCGAAAGTCCTGCCTTCTTGCGGATAGATTTTAGTTTTTCTGCAAATGTCATTCTCGTGACCTCCTTATGTTGATACGCCAAGTATAGAAAACCGTGCTTTGCATTACAAGCAAGCAGAGATGACATTCGGAATTTTCCTGCTACTTTGCGTGGCATTTACTGATTTTGAGCAAAATATTTGATATATCACTCACTGATTTATCATTTTCACATCTGCCAGTAACCGAGATTTCGTTTGCCCCACATTATTTCCACGGTCTGCCGCTGTCAAGCCAACCTTGCTCCGCCCAATACTTCCCGTCAAGGTATTCGGGGTCTGATTTATGTATGGATTTCTGCATCATACGGCAAAAGAAAACCTTGAATTTCGTAATCAAATTTGTGTGTGCGGGCTTTGTATAATCTATATGAGCAAACTTACAGGATAGCTTTTGAATCTTTTCCGTAAGCTCGCCTTGTTTCTTTCGGGATAGCTTTTCCCAAACAATATCGCTCATTAAAGCGCCGGTAAATATTCCGATTTTAGAAATTCCCCACCAAGATAAACTATGCTTAATATCTTTCGCCGCAGATTTTGCTCCGTTGCCTAAGCATTGCGTTATGATAACTGCACGCTTTCCAAACATTTCAGGAGCAGGACGGTGCGGTATCCAGCGGTAAGCAAAATGGTCAAGAAATGCTTTCATTGCTCCCGTGGCGTGAAACACATAGGCAGGGGATGTCATCACAATCAAGTCTGCTTCCAAAAGTGATTTATCAATTCTCCCAATATATTCTGCGTCCTTGCAAGTGCTTTCACCCTTTAATGTACAGCTCAGGCAGCCAGTACAGAAACTCGGACAGTCCTTTGGAAGATAATATTCTGTAATAGTCGCCTTATCCCTGAATTCTGCTAAAAACATCTCTTTTAAACGGTAGGTAACTCCGTGTTTTTCTGTTCCATTTATCACTGTTATATTCAATCTTTATACCTCCAAAATGTCGTGTAAAACTTGTGTATGAAAATTCTTGCGGTTTTCTTTCTGCCTAAGGTCAATCCCCAATATTTGCGATATGATTTCATATCGCAGGAACATTTGCTGCATAACGGTAATCAAATACAGCGTCTTTCGCTTTATCGCCGCTTCATCAAGGTCAGGACGGCAGGCTGCAACAAGCGGAAGATATGCCGCATAAGTTCTGTAAGTGTTGTCATTTTCTTTCGGTGACTGCATATCGGTAAGAACAGAAATTTTGAAACAGCATAATGTTCAAACAGAAAATCAAGTGTCATATTGCTGAGATATTCCAACTTTTCAAAGGAGGTAAAACTGTCCGTTTTCTCCCGTATATTCTGAAATCGCTTAACCGTTCCGTTTATCATACGTTCAATACATTGCTCGATGAGTTTATCCTTGTTTCCAAAATGATAATTTACAAGTCCTAATCCAACACCTGCTCTTTTGCATATCTCACGGACTGTAACTTCTTCTAAATGTTCCCCTTTTTCCTCAATGAGTTTAATCGCTGCCTGTATGATTGCTTCTTTATTATCCACACTATATCCCCCTATTGAACATCGTTCAGTTACATTATACTGAACGATGTTCAAAAATCAAGAGATTGCGACTAACAAGTGGAGTATGTAACGCTTTTTGGTGTCAAAACGCCTTGTTTAAGCAGATAAGAGAACAAAAAATGACGGGTAAGGAGTTTATCCCTACCCACCAAAATTTTACGGTTATATGCGTTACAATTCTTTAATTGTAGATGATTTCCTCATTGACAAGCTCCATCGCACACGCTCGAATGTTATTCATTCGCCTCGTCCACTCTAAGCCATTTTCTGCTTTTAACTGTTCTGTCACGCCCTCCCGCTCTGCCATATGTTTTACTAACCGAGAAAACATTTCTTGCGCCTGTTCGTCAATGCCAGCAAGATAACTGTCCAGCTTGCCGCTTGTAAGTAGGGTAGTATAGGTTGCTCTTTTATGTTCTTGCAGATAGCGTTTATGCCGATGCCCCCATAAACCGATAGACTTGTTTTCTTTTCGGCTGGTAGAGTAAGGCAGGGGATAAAATAATCCCCTTGCCGTACATAAGTGCCGCCCATTTCTTCAAAAATTGTCTTTGCCATTGTTTGTTCCTACCTTTTGTTTTCTTTATTTCTAAAGCGTGTGCCACGCTGTTTAGACTGTCTTGCCTGCTCCAACAGACTGTCAATCTGCTTACTACCGAACACCTGTAATCTTTTATTTCTTCTCTCAATCGGTTATTATCGGAAGTCAACTGCTTATTGTGATTTTTTAAGTTTTTCATTACTACGGTACAGACTGGCGTTTGTCTGATTGAGCCTTTGGTAATCGTCAATCGCTTGAAAACACCGCACCATAAGCGTTTTAATGAGGGATTTCAACCGCTTAATTAGCGGCTCGGCAACCTTGCTCTTATAACTTTTGGCGGTCATAAAACCTTGTGGTTCGGGTAACTGATATTCGGGAGCATTCTCCAGTGCGCTCTGCATTTGCGAAAGTGAATCCGTACCCTTATCAAAATTTTGAATACGCTTGGAAAGCGTTTCAAACTCGGTCTGCTTGTCTATGATTTTGCTTTCCAGTTGTTCAATTTCTTCTGCCCGCTCCTGCTTTTTATAATCCAAAACAGAGAGATGTTTTTCGTGTGTGCCTTTCTGCTCCCACTCAATTCCGTACCGTTCCATAACGGCGGCAAGCTGTTCTTTTTACCCATTGTGACCATTCCGTATCGCCACGAGAGCCACCCTTAAATCCCTGTGCGGCTAACGCTTGTTTGAGTGATACTCTCGTATCAAGTCCACGCTTGCTGCCTGTTGTAAACGGAACAAAATCAATGTGCAGGTGGGGCGTTGCTTCATCTAAATGCAGATGAGCCGAGAACACTCTAAGCTGTGGATTTCGCTCCTGAAAACCCTGATAGTATTCATCTAAGACCTGCCTTGCAAGCTGTCCGTTCTCACTTTCAGCACCCATATTTTCTTTATCGCCAATCTGCAAAATCAATTCGTGGAACGGTTTTTCTTGCTTGGAACTGCGAATTTTTTCATAATAGTTTGCTATCTTTCGGTTTGCTCTTGTCTGTTTAGCATTGTATCTTGCGAGTGCCTCATCAAACAATTCGTGATAGACCTTTTTTAATATTCTCGTTGCAGTAATCTATATTGAGATAGGAACGGCCAGCGTCAACATTCTCCGCTTTTTAACTCTGTAAGGACAGAATCAAGTTCTAGTTTGAGTGCCTTATACACTCTCGGATTGCCCTGTACCACCACATCCTGATTCAAACAGCGGCGGTAACAGTATTCCTGTTTTGGCAATCCCGATAAGGCAACCGCCTTGTTAATAAGTTCATTTTCTTCGGGAGATACCCGAAACCCTACCGTAATGTTTCTCCAACGATTTTTGTTATCTCTGTTCTTAGCTGACATTTTCAAAATCTCCTTTCCCTAAATCATCTAATCTTTCTGCCATTTCCGTCTGCTTTGACGGGAACAGATGAGCGTACTGGTAAGTGATGTCAATGCTTTCATGCCCCACTCGGTCTGCAATCGCCACCGCTGAAAAGCCCATATCAATGAGCAAACTTATATGACTGTGACGGAGATCGTGAATGCGGATACGCTTTACCCCTGCGGCATTTGCCCCTCTGTCCATCTCGTGATGAAGATAACTTTTTGTTACTGTAAAGATTCGGTCTTTCTTCTTCAGTCCGTAAAGCATCTGCAAATACTCCTGCATTTCTTCACAGAGGAACTTCGGCATTTTGATAATGCGGTTACTTTTCTTTGTTTTCGGTGTGGTAATCACATCTTCGCCGTGTAATCGTTGATAGGACTTGTTGATTCTGACCGTTTCTTTTTCAAAATCGAAATCAGCTGCGGTCAGTGCCAGCAGTTCTCCTTCCCGGATACCGCACCAGTAGAGCATTTCAAAAGCGTAAAAGGAAACAGGCTTGTCCATCATCTCAAAAGAGAATTTCTTGTATTCTTCTTTTGTCCAAAACAGCATTTCCTTGTGTTCCTCACTTCCCATATTTCCTACTTTTGCCGCAGGATTGGAACGCAGTTCATAGTAACGTACCGCATGATTAAATATGGCTGACAGTTGATTGTGCAGCGTTTTCAGATAGGTCTGTGAGTATGGCTTTTTCTTCTCATCCCGATAGGCAAGCAGTTCATTCTGCCAAGTGATAATCTCTTTTGTGGAAATCTCGCTAATCCTTAACTTTCCGAAATACGGAAGTATCTTCGTGCGGATGATATGCTCCTTTGTCAGCCATGTGTTCTCCTTCAGACGTGTTTTCACATCCCGGATATACAATTCGGTAAAGGCTTCAAAACTCATATCAAGGTCAGAAGCATTCTGTAACTGGAACATCCGCTCCCATTCCTGTGCTTCTTTCTTGGTAGCAAAACCACGTTTACATTTCTGCCTACGCTCGCCTTTCCAGTTCACATACCTTGCCATCACATACCATGTTCCATTGTCCTCATTCTTAAATACCGGCATTATTTTTCCTCCTTTCCTGCTCCGTAGAGCCTTTCATAGAAATACTGGCGGTTCACACGCCCCGCAATCGTAATAAAGCCCTTTTCTTTCAATTCCTCATTCAACTGTCGAATTAACTTATAGGCATAAGGCTTTGATACGCTTAGTTCCTGTGCCACTTCTCCGGCACGAATAAATTTGTTATCCATAGATTGCCCTCCTTCTTTTCTAAACTTATTTGCTTAATTTCGAATTCATTATACTAAGCATATTTGCTTGTGTCAAGCGGTTTTTTGAAAAATATTAAACTTTTTTGTTTTGTATTATCTTGACTTCTCCTAAACATATCTGCTATACTGATTACACTACATATACAAGGAGCGATGATGATGGCTATTGGAGAAAGAATACATTTTTTCCGCATTCTGCGTGGAATGACACAAAAATATCTTGGTACGATTGTCGGTTTTCCTGAACGAAGTGCTGATGTACGTTTAGCTCAATATGAAACAGGAACAAGAAAACCGAAGGCGGAACTTACTGCTGCATTGGCACAGGCACTTGATGTTTCCCCTCATGCCCTCGATGTACCTGACATTGACAGCTATATCGGACTGATGCACACTTTGTTTACCCTTGAAGATCTGTATGGTCTGACTGTCAGCGAAGCAGACGGAGAAATCTGTCTGAAAGTCAACAAGGAAAAAGGAAAAAACGCCCACGAACTACTAAAAATGCTCTATGCTTGGAAAGAGCAGGCGGACAAGTTATCTTCCGAAGAAATCAGCAGGGAAGAATACGATAACTGGCGTTACCACTATCCAGAGTTCGATACCACACAGAGATGGGCAAAAGTACCCTCACAGGAACTTAGTGACGCTTTGGTTGAAATGTTCAAAGACCAACTCAAACCAGATAAATAAAGACGACAAAAAACCCTTAGCCATGAGTTTCATACCCACAGCTAAGGGCTTAGTTTATAATATGGATTTATTTGTTGCACAACCACCTGTCAATCATTCTTTAACCGCAAAACCATTGGATTACAAGAATAATGGCTCTTATGCAACTGTTATCAATTTGTTATCAAAAGACTTCTTGAAGTGCCGCAACCCCGCATAAATACTGGGTTTCTTTGATACTCCAACTTATTCGAACTCAATCGTTCCCGGCGGCTTACTTGTCAGATCATACATAACTCTATTCACGCCTCTAACTTCATTGATAATTCTGCTCATTACCTTATTAAGCACTTCATACGGAATCTCTGCTGCTTCCGCAGTCATAAAATCAACTGTATTCACCGCTCTGAGTGCAATAGCATAATCATAAGTTCTCTCATCGCCCATAACACCGACGCTTCTCATGTTTGTAAGCCCCGCGAAATACTGGCCGATACTTCTATCTAATCCTGCATTTTGCGATTTCCTCACGGTAGATGGCATCCGCATCCTGCACGATTTTCACTTTTTCAGCGTTCACTTCTCCGATGATGCGGATACCAAGTCCCGGTCCCAGGAATCGCTGACGGAATACGATCTTTCAGGAATTCCTAATTCTAATCCGGCTTTTACGAACTTCATCTTTGAAAAGATCACGAACGGTTCAATAATTTCTTTAAAATCAACGAAATCCGGAAGTCCGCCTACATTGTGGTGAGATTTGATCACTGCGGACTCTCCGCCAAGACCACTTTCTACCACATCCGGATAAATTGTTCCGTGCAAGGAATTCAACAGTACCGATCTTCTTTGCTTCTTCTTCGAAGATACGGATGAATTCTTCACCGATAATCTTACGTTTTGCTTCAGGCTCTGTAACACCTGCCAGCTTGTCATAATATCTCTGCTGTGCATTGACGCGAATAAAGTTCAGGTCAAACTGGCCTTCTGGTCCGAAGATTGCCTCAACTTCATCTCCTTCATTTTTACGAAGAAGTCCGTGATCTACGAATACACAAGCCAATGGCTTTGGAAAGAAGTCCTGCTGCCACTGAAGAGTCAACCCCACCTGACAATGCAAGCAATACTCTTCCGTTTCCAACCTTCTCGCGGATCTCTGCAATTGTATTCTCAACAAAAGCATCCATCTTCCAGTCGCCCGCACATTCACATACATTTTTTACAAAGTTGTTGATCATCTTTGTTCCTTCTACTGTATGAAGTACTTCTGGATGGAACTGGATTGCATAAAGCTTTTCTGCTGCGTTCTCTGCTGCTGCTACCGGACAGTCTGCTGTGTGTGCAGTAATCTCAAATCCCGGTGCCACCTGCGAAATATAATCAAAATGGCTCATCCAGCAGGTTGTTGTCTCTGAAACACCCTCAAATACTTTGGAGTCTTTTTTTTTTATCAATAATAACTTCTGTCTTACCATATTCTCTGACGTCAGCTTTTTCAACTTTTCCGCCAAGTACGTGAGACATAAGCTGTGCACCATAACAAAGACCCAGAACCGGAATTCCAAGCTTAAAGAGTTCTTCAGAATAAGTCGGTGAATCCGGTTCATAACAGCTGTTCGGTCCGCCTGTGAGAATAATTCCTTTTGGATTCATCTCTTTGATTTTTTCAATATCTGTCTTATATGAATAAATTTCACAATATACATTACACTCCCTGACACGTCTTGCGACCAGCTGGTTATACTGTCCACCAAAGTCAAGGACAATCACTAATTCTTTCTTCAAATCTTCCCTCCTGTAAAATCCAATCAAAACTACTTGCTTTATCTATATATCTTTTTCTGTTTTTCATTATAGTAGAGGAAGCATTGATTTACAAGTATTTGTTTATGTAAAATAAAATCTTATCCATAATTTCTATTACTATACACGGTAATTATTCCCCTTCTGATCTATCTAGAACAAAGAATGTGCCTCGGCACCCTCTTACGCCTGCGGTGGTCGCTTGCGACACCTACATTAATACCACCGCAGTGCGCATTCTATGTATCCACTGTTATGGGTATAATATATCAAAAAAGATGCCGAACAAATGTCCGACATCCCATTTTTTATGTTCCATTTTATGCTGCAAATCTTTTTCTAGCTGTCTTTCAAGTTCTGTGCAATCGTCTGCATACATCTGCAGTTCAATCACGTTATTCAATCCCAGATTCATGATTCCAAGTAATGACTTCGCATCTACTACTGCCCGTCCTCTTCTCATGTCCATGTTAAAGTCAAATTTACATACTGTTTTCAAGAAATCAATGATCTCATCCGGGTGTTTGAAAGTAATGTTCATTGTGCTCATTCTTTTCACCTCTTTCTGCCTCAACGGCTATGAAATCCTTTTCACTTTTCACATATATCATAGCACATTTTTTTATATTTAAAAGGGCGAAATTTTTTATAAAAGTGTATTTTTTTAATTAAATATGCCTCTTATTCTCTACTTTTTTCTATAAGCAATATGAAATTACTCCTAATTATGAAATCCCATTGGAGTTACGTCTGTATTCCGTCGGTAAAATTCCTTCCTCCTCTTTAAACACCTTACTCATATATTTGGGATCAGAGTAACCGACAAGCCCCGCAATCTGATTCATCTTATATTTTGTTGTCCTGAGAAGCTCCTTTATTTTTTCTATCCTGTATTTCCTCACAGTTTCTGTAAAATTATATCCAGTCTCCTTCTTAAACTGAGAACTCAGGTATTCTTCCGATACATAAAAGCTGGCTCGCTGCTTCTTCCAATGTAATACCACTGTCATATTCTTTTCTTATAATTTCCATTGCTTTTTGGATAAGCGTACTGTACTGCTCAAATTTATGCTCATATGATATCATCCGTTCCAATCCTTGAATCGCTTTTCTATCTGTTTCCAACTGATGGCACAGGTAATCTGCTGCATAAGACTCAGGATTTCTGTTTCGTTAATCTCCCCGCCATAATTTCTATAATTCAATCCAGCTGCCATGCAAAAACGAATGATACTGTATATTATTTCTTTTGGAAAATATTTTCTCTTTTCATTTCCTCACAAACAAGTTGAAATTGTCTGGCAATTCCTTTCTTGTTTTCATCGAAAATCATTTCTCGCATTCGTTGTTCTAATTCTACCGGATAACGCACCGGAACAGCTTCAAATTTCTCAACTGTCTGCTGACAGATTAAGACTCCTCGCGGCTGAAGAAGATTCCATTCCATGAGACTTCCTGCCTGAATCATTGCATCTGCCAGCTTTGTCAGCTGTTTTGTCTCTATCCATACACAAATAATTGTCCCCGGAAAATTCCTACATAACCCAGTAACCACATTTTTTTTAAAATATTCTTTCCAGTTCCTTGCTTCACGTACCCGGTAAATGATCAGATACACCTGTTTCCATCGATCCGAACATATAACAGATGCCGAAAATCCACACTCACGTCTACAGATTTCTTCGAGAAATCCACGTATATTTTCCTTCTGCTCCTCGTATTCGTCTGCCATTGAAACCGTAAATAAATATCCCGGATCATCCACTGTAAAACCATATTTCCGGATAGTCATTTCATTTAACTTCTGATTCGATATAATTTCTCCATATCTACAGCTTAACAGAACATTTTCAACAGTAAAAAGAAGCCTGCATCCAATATTCATTCCTGATTTTTTTCATGAATACGGCTTAATGCCTTCTTAAGCTCCATCGGCCGGAACGGCTGTACTAAATATCCGTCCACCCCCAGATCGATTGCCTGCTTTGCCTGTTGAAAATCTTCATCCTTTGTTATAATAATCACACGGAACTCACGACCTTCCGTGCGTAATTTTCTCAAAAGATTTAACCCATTCATCCGCGGAAGCCCAATGTCCATAATAACAAGATTTGGCTGCATAACTGTTATCATCTCATATGCAGACTGTCCATTCCCTGCAGTCCCCGCCAACTCGTAATTCGGATCTACGCGTTTTAAACCTTTTTCAGTTCTTCTAATACTTTTTCATCCCTTTCAACGATTGCCACCCGCATTTGAACAGTCTCCTCTCAATGTTCGTGTTTCTGATTGAATATCCACTTTTATTGTAACATTAACTTCAATAATTGGAAGCATGCAAGTGTAAATATTTTTCTCTGGTAGCGAGCCCTCCCCGGATGTGACGTTCTGATTTGTTGGTGTCTAAAACCTTACGTGTTTCATGAGCCAGTGATGGATTGATCTGAAGCAGACGTTCTGTAACATCCTTATGCACCGTACTCTTACTAATCCGAAACTGTTTTGCTGTCTGTCTCACTGTCGCATTATTTTCTATAATATAATTTGCAATTTCCACTGCACGCTCCTCAATATATTCTCTCATAGAAAAGCCCCTGCATAGTTTGTTTTTTACAATCTATGCGGGGGCAAATTAATGTATGTCTAATTCCTGTTCCATCTATTCGTGGAAAACATTATACTATACAACTTAATACTCAAATACTGCCACACCATATCCCGGAAGAGGATATGCAAAGGAATATTTCTGACCATCACATTCCTGCTTCTCTGGTTTGTAAACCAATGGGCGTTCTTCTCCTGATCCGCCGTATTTTGTCTCATCACTGTTAAGAACAAGCTTAAACTGCTTTCTTCTCGGAACACCAACACGGTAATCCGGTCTGTCTACCGGTGTAAAGTTGCATACAAAAAGCAGATTCTTCTTCCCATCCTTTGAATGTCTTGTGAAACTGAAAATACTCCGGAAGATATCATCCTTATTGATCCAGTCAAATCCCTTCGGATCATTATCCAACTCATACAATGCCTTATTCTTCTTATAAAGATGAAGCAAATCTTTATACCAGTTCTGAATCTGCTGATGTGGTTCTTCTGCAAGAAGGAACCAATCCAGTTCTCTCTCTTCACTCCACTCACGAAGCTGTGCGAACTCCTGTCCCATAAAGAGAAGCTTCTTTCCAGGATGTCCCATCATAAATGCATATGCCACCTTCAAGTTGCGGAACTTATCCCATCCTTCTCCCGGCATCTTATTCAACAGGAGCATTTCAGATGAACAACCTCATCATGAGAAAGTACAAGAATATAGTTCTCTGAATATGCATACTCCATGGAAAATGTCATCATGTGATGTGCATTTTTTCTAAAATAAGGATCCAGTTTCATGTACTCTGTAAAGTCATGCATCCATCCCATATTCCACTTCAAAGTAAATCCAAGTCCGTCATCCTCAGGAGATCCTGTCACCTTCGGCCATGCTGTAGACTCTTCTGCGATCATCATAACGCCTTTATTTCTTCCGCAAACTACAGAGTTCAGATGTTTAAAGAATGCAATTGCCTCAAGATTCTCGTTTCCGCCAAATTTATTCGGAACCCACTGTCCATTTTCTCTTCCGTAATCCAGATACAGCATGGAAGCCACCGCATCTACACGAAGTCCGTCTACATGATAATGTTCAACCCAGAACAATGCATTCGCCAGAAGGAAGTTAGAAACTTCCGGTTTTTCATAATTGAAAACCTTCGTTCCCCAATCAGGATGCTCACCCTTTCTCGGATCTGGATATTCGAATGTCGGTGTTCCGTCAAAATCTGCCAGACCATGTGCATCTTTTGGGAAATGCGCTGGTACCCAGTCAAGAATAACACCGATATTATTCTTATGAAGATAATTCACCATGTATGCAAAATCTTCCGGTGTTCCATAGCGTGCAGTTGGTGCATAATATCCGGTCACCTGATATCCCCAGGAACCATCAAATGGATGCTCTGCAATACCCATCAGTTCCACATGAGTATATCCCATATCTTTTACATACTTTGTAATTGCTTCTGCAAACTCACGATATGTATAGAATCCTTCATCTTCCCTTCCAGGATGTCTCATCCAGGAACCCATATGCACTTCGTAAATAGACACTGGTTCTTCTTTGTTATCCCACTTCTCACGAGCTGTCATCCACTTACTGTCTGACCAGTTCAGATTAGAAATGTCTGTGATTCTGGATGCTGTTCCCGGTCGGAGCTCTGCATAATTAGCAAATGGATCTGCTTTATAGATCTTCTCACCCGCCTGTGTCTCTATACAGAACTTATACAAATCCCTTTCTTCGCCTCCGGAACGAAGCATGTGTATATCCCGAGAGCCTCTCCTCTCTTCATCTTATCTTTCGTCTCATCCCAGTCATTAAACTCTCCGATTACAGAAACGTTTACTGCATGAGGAGCCCATACCGCAAAAGATACTCCTCTTTTTCCGTTCTTTGTCACCTCATGGGCACCAAGCTTCTTATAAATCTCATAATGATTCCCCTGCCCAAAAGGTAGTGATCCAGTTCTCCTATCTCATAAGGCTGCACTTTCGTCTTCGTGCTGTTTTTCTTAACCATAAAGCCACCTCACTGCTCAAATATATTCCTGATTGTAATGATTTAAAAACCATACAATTTCTTATAGATCAAGGCACATTACCGAATCTTTCAATTGGTAACAAAGTTTCATTCTCCCCTTGAACACTATAGTTTTATTATACTTGATACTGTATAAAAAAGAAAGAGAAAATGTATTATTGCACAAAAATAGACAGTCGTTTTACTGACTGTCTATTAATTCTTAACAAATATATGTCATTAAATGTTGAAATCTTTCTCTGAAAGCAGAATTCTGTCGGAAGAATCTGTATTCTTTCCAAATACTCTCTTCACAAGCTTCTTTGCGGAAGCTTTCTGTGAATGAGCGATCGCATCATCCATCACTTCTTTCACTTCTGCTACTGTTACTGCATGATCTTCTCTCTGTAAAGAATCAATCTTACTGTACAGTGCAAGAATTCCCATCTCATCGATTCTGTAACCATTCTCCTGAGCATAAGTCTGTCCAAATGTTACAAGCTCATCATTAATAAAGATCGGCACTTCAAGTCTGGAAGTAAATTTTCTTCTGAATTCTCTGTTGGAAGAAAGAAGTCTGTCCAGTGGTTTTCTCTGCTCTTCAAGAACTACCAAAAGTTCTCCTGTATCCTGCTCCATTGCTTTGTTCAGCTTGGCGAGTGTTTTTTTCGTTCATCTGTCCGGCTTTTTCAATGATCAGTGCACCGCCGTACAATTTACGGAAAATGTCTCCGATTCTCTTCTTATTCAGTGACTCACCTGTCACAATTGCAACCTTACCCTGACGGATATCACGCTGCTTCTGAATTGCCTTTACAACATCAACAGCGAGGACTGTCTTTCCATTTCCTTTATTTCCAATGATCAGAAGGTTTCCTGTTCTGGAAGTTCCTTTGCGGTTTGTACAGTTCTTATCCTGCTCAAGTACATCTACCAGCTGCTCACTCATACCACGCACAGGTACAAAATAAGAGAAGAGTTTTTTCTGTTCCTCTGTAAGTCCTGCTCTTGTACCGATTCCACTCTGTGTTTCAAGATCATAACGACCATGTACAATAAATCCTGTATCAGACATTGCATCTGCAATCTCATCTAACGGTAATGGTGATGTCTTACCTGTTGCGATCAATTTCGCAGTCTCTTTACGGCTCAATGGTGTCGTCGCAGACATGATATCAATTCCGTCATCTTCATCCGGAATCTCTCTGTCATCCGGTTCCTCACTATGCGCTGGATTCACGCTGAATTCATCTTCAAAATTTGGCACTTCTTCATAAGAATTCAGACTAAGAAGATCATCATCTGAAACCTTATCTTCCGCTGTGAAAAGATCTCTTGGATTAATTACTTCATCATCCTCATCGTCTTCTTCATAACCATAGGCATCCAGATCATCATATCCTTCTTCCTCACCGAACAGATCATCATCAGCGTCTTCATAATCATCCGGCAGATCGTCATCAGACTCTTCATAACCATCCAACAAATCGTCATCAGACTCTTCATAATCATCTAAAATATCATCTTCGTCAAACTCTTCTGCATCATCCCAGTCATACGCATCATAATCTTCGTACTCGTCCTCACCGAGTCTGAGATCATCCGCAAGCTCTCCCATATTTTCATGTGGTTCTTCTTCTACCTCAAGAACTTCTTCTGAACTTACTGTTGCATCTACTTCTTCCTCTTCCGGAATAACACCTTCAATCTCATCAATCAGTTTCTGTATCTCTGGTGATAAAATTGGTTCTTCATTATTTTTATTGTCCATAGTCTTTCTTACTGCTGCTCCTTCTGAATCATCTTCATCATTGACAACTTCAGTTTCTGAGATCAGTTCCTCCACCTCAGACAAATCTTCTGATTCATCTGTCAGATCTTCTGACTCAGCTGCATCTATCTCAAAAATTTCTTCCTCTTCCGGTTCTGCTTCCCCTGCTTCAAGGATTTCTTCCTCTTTTCTCTTCCGGTTCTGCTTCCCTGCTTCAAGGATTTCTTCCTCTTCCGGTTCTGCTTCTTCTGCTTCAAGGATTTCTTCCTCTTCCGGTTCTGCTTCTTCTACTTCAAGGATTTCTTCCTCTTCCGGTTCTGCCTCTTCTACTTCAAGAACTTCTTCCGGTTCTGCTTCTCCTGCTTCTATAGCAACTGCATCTTCTGGAACATCTTCTGAAGTCTCCTCCACTGCCTGTTCTATAAGTTCTTCTGTCTCCGGTTCCGGTATCAGCTCTTTCATCCCTGATGGAACTACTCGTTCTTTACTGGCTTCCTCAGCTTTCTTCTCTTCTGTCAGTTGATTCACGATCTCAAGATCTTCTACATCCTCAATTGCTGCAATATCCTCTTCCAGATCTGTCATATCCGGTTCGACTTCTTCTCCCGGTTCTGCCTGAACTTCCGGTTTCGGATTGAGTAATTGCTGCAGAGCTTCATCTAACCGCATCGTATCTCCAAGTTTCTTCTTGACTGGTTTTACCGGATTCTTACCGACAACCGGTATGGAAGCAGTATCTTTGCTAAGTGTTCTCTTATCTCCACTTGTCTCTACCGTTGCCGACTGAACTTCTGACTCATCCTCGGAAACTTCTATAACTTCTGCTGTTTCTACTCCTGCTTCTTCCTGATTTTCTACTTCGGCATCCGGCTCTTCTGCCGCTTCCAAAGTAACCGCATTCGTGTCAATCACATCGGAAGTACTGTCGTTCTCCATCACCGGCTGTTCTGTCAGCCCGATTGATCTTGTATCTCCAAGTGCTTCAGCTCCTTCTGACGCAGAATCTTTTTCCTCGTCTTCTCCTAAATAGGAAGCCAGATCCGGTATTTCTTCTGTCTCTGAAGAAAGCTTCTCATATCTGTGATCATATTTCTGCTGCTGCGATGGTGACAATGGCTTATACTGCATCTTCAGTTCCATGGCTTTATAAACATACTTACCCTCGCTGAACCAGAGAATCAGATCATCACACTCTTCCAGACATTCTGTCATCATACCTGCTTCGCGATAAAGCTTCGCCAGTTCATAAGCCCACTCTTCAATATATTCTGCCTTCTTAAATTCCTCCAGAGCCTCAATCTGCTGTTCGATCGGCGCTCTCTGCGCTCTTAAGATCTGATATCTAAGGATATGCCTGTTCGGATCTTTCGGTGCAATCTGGATAAATTCGTCATAATAGTCGATTGCTTCATCTATATTCTTTGTCTTAATTGCAAGAGAACATAACTTATAGATCACCTTGCGGCTTCCTTCAGAACGGCGATATGCAAGATTCATCACATCATAGCTCTTCTGATACTCTTTTTTTGTTTTTTCATAAATATCACTGACATTCATCAGCATCCCTGCGTTACGGACACGCTTCCAGTCAATCAGATCTGCTGCTGCCGCTGCTTTTCTGTATTCTCCATCTTCCATAAGTTCCAGCATCTCTTCTGTCTTTAACTTATATTCATACTTATCCACTGTACTCACCTCATTGTCATTGAAATATTAGTTTTGGTCTGAATGTGTCCATTAGGCACTAGCCGATACTCTTTCATTATTCTACCATATGAGGTCTGTAATGTCAAAAAAATGCACCTTCAATTCCTTTTGAAAGTGCATTTTTTAGTGTTATTTAATTGTATTATTATTATAATTTTATATTTTGTATCGGAGATTATTCGCGATTCTACGTTCCTGTGAGACCTTTGTCGTCTGTTATTTTATCACCTGAATGATTTTCATATCCATTCAATACTTTATGTATTAAATCTTCTGTCAAGTCATTCCTGCTTTTATAACAAATCTGAGATTATAACATGTCCTTTCAATGTTTCTTTACACATTTTTCATTCTATGTTATATGCGTTATTTTTATTCAATACATCTATGAGTGATTCATCTTTTTCTCTTTGCTTCCAGTTTCCGTACTCTCCGATCTTTGATCTTCTTTTCTTTCTACTGGACTTTTACGCTTGGCAAAGGTCTCTTTCTTCACAGGAACCTTCACTCATCATACCACTGACATATTGATAAAAATCTGAAACTATACTGTCCATGGGACTGACCTCCTGTTGAGCTTGTATTTTTAATCTAATCAGGCATCTGTTACTTTTGCCTTCTTAGTTAAATATCTTTGGGAGATTTCTTTCTCTCTTTGATGGTTATATAATAACATTCGGCGTCTAATTTGTCAATATATTCATTTGATTTTTTTTATATTTTTTATTTATTATCTGCTTTGGTTGTAATTATCTGAATTTTCAAACATTTCAATTAACAGATTTCTGCTCCCGCCGGCATTTCTTTTTCCGGTGTCATCAGTGCAAGGTTTCCTTCTGCATCTTCAGCACAGAGCAACATTCCCTCTGAAAGAACACCGGCAAGCTTCGCAGGTTTCAGGTTGACGAGAACCATAACCTTCTTGCCTACCATCTCTTCCGGTGTGTAATGTGCTTTGATTCCGGATACGATCTGTTTTACCTGGCTTCCAACTTTTACCCTGAGAGCAGAGAAGTCTTTTTGGATTTCTTTACAGCCTCACATGCAATGATCTCTCCAACCTGGAACTGCATTGCTCCGAACTGCTCAAATGTGATCTCATCTTTCGGCTCAATGTCGATAACAGCTTCTTCCTCTTTCTTTTCTTCTTTTTTCGGATGAAGTTCCTCTACTTTTTTCAGAATTTCTTCCAGATCCATTCTCTGGAACAGAATTTCCGGTTTTTCTGTCACATGTCCGTTACCAAGCTGCTCAAGGATCTTCTTACTTGTAGAAGGCATAAAAGATTCAAGAAGTCTTGCACCTTCAGAAATGCTCTGGATCAGATTCCAAAGTACTGTAGAAAGGCGATCCTTCTTGGATTCATCTTTTCCGAGTACCCAAGGAGTTGTCTCATCAATATATTTTTGCAGCGTTTGAACAGATTGAAGATTTCTGTAATCGCATCGGCAACGCGGAGGTCTGCCATCTTAGCATCAACTGCTTTAGAAGCATTCTCTACAACTGCTTTCAGTTCTGCATCTACATCTTCTACAACACCCTTATCTTCTACTGTTCCGCCGAAGTATTTGTTTGTCATAGAAACAGTTCTGTTTACAAGGTTTCCAAGTGTATTTGCAAGATCAGAGTTCAGACGCTCTACCATCAGCTCCCCAGGAAATAACACCGTCATTCTCGAATGGCATTTCATGCAGTACAAAGTAACGAACTGCATCTACGCCAAAGAAATCAACGAGTTCATCTGCATAGAGAACATTTCCCTTGGATTTACTCATCTTACCGTCTCCCTGAAGCAGCCACGGATGTCCAAACACCTGTTTCGGAAGTGGAAGATCAAGTGCCATAAGGAAGATTGGCCAGTAAATTGTATGGAAACGGATGATATCTTTTCCGATCAGATGAAGGTCTGCCGGCCACAGCTTGTTGAACTGCTCTGTACTGTTTCCGTCTGCATCATATCCAATTCCTGTGATATAGTTTGTAAGAGCATCAAGCCATACATATACAACGTGCTTTGGATCGAAATCTACCGGAATTCCCCACTTGAAGGATGTTCTGGATACACACAGATCCTGAAGTCCCGGAAGAAGGAAGTTGTTCATCATCTCGTTCTTACGGGCAACCGGCTGAATGAACTCCGGGTGTGTATTGATATGCTCGATCAGACGATCTGCATATTTGCTCATTTTGAAGAAATATGCCTCTTCTTTTGCAGGCTGAACCGGGCGTCCACAGTCTGGACACTTGCCATCTACTAACTGAGATTCTGTGAAGAAAGATTCACATGGTGTACAGTACATTCCTTCATAATGTCCCTTGTAAATGTCACCCTTGTCGTAAAGTTTCTTGAAGATCTTCTTAACCTGTTTCTCATGATCTTCATCTGTTGTACGGATGAATTTGTCATAAGATGTATCCATCAGATCCCAGATTCTTTTGATTTCTGTTGATACATTATCTACGAATTCCTTTGGTGTGATTCCAGCCTCCTCGGCTTTGAGCTCGATCTTCTGTCCGTGCTCATCCGTTCCTGTCTGGAAGAATACATCATAGCCCTGGCTTCTCTTGTACCGTGCGATTGCATCTGCAAGCACAATCTCGTATGTGTTTCCAATATGCGGTTTCCCAGATGTATAGGCAATCGCTGTTGTTATATAATATTTTGGTTTTTCTGACATTTTCTGCCTCCTTTTCCCACAATGTGGGATTCTTTTCTCAACTTTCAGTGATTACTAATACGACTTTCTGCTGGATCTTTCGCGAAAAAAAGAATGTGCCAAGGCACATTCTTGCACTGCGGCGGTCGCTTGCGACACCTACTTTGTACGCCGCAGCGCATATCCCTAGCGGAGCGTTTTTAATATATTAGGAAAGAACCTAATATATTAAAAAACGCCCTCCCAGAGACTTGCATCCCTGAGAAGACGAATCCTACTTTCGTGTTACCACTTCTCTTCGTTCCTTCCTCGCGGAAAGAAACCTCTATGAGTATCTGCATTTTCGTTAGTAAAAACTGCTTTGTTAATCAAAACCACTTGGAATACTACGGCATTTCTCACTGTTGATACTCTTCGCTATAAAGGGCGAATCCCTTCACAGACTAACCCGGATCTTTTTATTCAAGATCGCTGCTTAAACAACTCACTTGCTCACTCTGTTCAGGCTCATCTGCGCTGCGAAGCCATCTTCATCTGTCTTCCATCCATCCCTCTCAGCATCCGGCCTGACAGCCTTCAGGACTTTTCTGTAGAATCTGTTACAGACTACTCTCTTCCTCATCGCGTTTCGCTTATCACTGCTTTTCATTCCTTAAAAAGGTTAGCATAACGCGAATAGAATGTCAAGATACACCGCTTGTTGTTTTCTCTTTCGATTCCTCTGTTGTCCCGCCAGCATTTCCTTTCGCTTTCACTCTTGGAAATGTAATATCTACCCGGAACAAATCTCCGTCCAGATACAAGTCAAATGTGCCGCCCTGCATTGTTGTAAGGCTCTTCGCTATAGAAAGTCCTAATCCACTTCCCTCCGTACTTCTGGAAATATCTCCGCGGATAAAACGTTCTGTCAGTTCGTCAGCCTGAATATTCAACTGATGCTCGGAAACATTTTTCAATGAAAATCTTACCTTTGTATCATCTGTTTTCAGAGTCGCGTAAACTCTGGTTCCAGGCATTGCGTACTTGGCTGCATTTCCGTAAATATTTTCCAGAACACGCCACATTCTTCTTCCATCGACATGCACAACAGCCGGTTCTGTCGGAAGATCTGTGACGATTGCCAGATTTCTCGCCTCGAATTTTTTCTTCGAGTTCACCCTGCGTCTGCTGGATCATTTCTGACAGATCAAGATCCATATATTCCAGGGAAATATTCCCGCTGCTGACTTTCGATGCTTCTACTACATCTTCTGTCAATGTCTTCAGTCTCTGTGCTTTCTCTTCCAGAATATTCAGATAATCCTGAACTTTCGGATCCGCCGGATCTGTTTGTCTTAAGATGCCGACATAGTTCAAAATAGAAGTCAGTGGTGTCTTAATATCATGAGAAACATTTGTGATCAAATCTGTCTTAAGACGTTCGTTTTTCATTGCCTCGGCAACTGCTTTGTTAAGTCCGGTTCCGATCCCGTTGATCATCAATGCAAATTTCTTGTTCTCCCCATGCAGTCCGTCGATTGGAATCTGATAACTCATATTTCCGGCAGCGATCTCCTGAATTCCTTTTCTCAATCGATTCTTCTCCATCACATTTGCAACCATGTAATAGAATAGCACTGCATCAGCAATCAGCAGCAGAATCACCAGGAAGAAATCTCCACCCCAGAGCACGAAAAGCTGAAACAGGAAATAAAGAATCAAAAAGTCCTGCTGTTTTTTCTTTGTAAGCTTCATGTCTCGTAATATTTTCCCGATAAATATACCGAAGCTTCGAAGCAGACTGTTCTCCCACAGACTCTTTGCCTTAATTCTTCTTACCAGACTAAGATAGCCGGCAAAAAAGCAGGTAAATGTAAATGTTCCATATGCAAACGCACCTACTGATTCTCCGAGACTTAAAGTCTGCATATATACATTCGGAACATAGGATGATGGAATAAATGTATCACTTTCCACAGCACCGTATGAACTACTCAACCCTGTAATTCCATCAAATAAGATATGAATTCCATCGATTCCTGCTACAAAAAAGAAATAACTTCCAATCACCCAGACAAAAATAACAACTGCAGCAGCAATCTCTGTCTTCCAGGAATCGAACTTTAACAAATGCAGTTCTTCATCCTGCGGTTTTCTTCCGGCACCCAATGTCAGCCACACTACTGTGATCAAAAAAGTACGCTGCTGAAAATCATAAAATATAATGCCGCTTTCATATGCGGAATGTTATTTTGATATTCGATGCTATTCTGGTAAAACTGATCCTGGATCGGATAGTTTATGTCCACTGCAACTGCAAAAACATCTTTCCACTTTGTTCCGCCGGAATAGTAACCATAAGAACGTGTATTGAGCCATTGATCCGAATAAGAAACGTTCATATTCGTCTTAAAATCTTTCAATTCAGGATAGATTACCATATATTTCACAGGGTTCTTTGACGCTGATTCTATCATGTCTTCTATGCTTTTCTTTACATCTGCATAATTTGCATATTCTGCTTTATTTGTAGTAACCTTCTTTGTCGATTCATCTGCATACAGATAGGTAAAATTGGTATTCCCTTCTTCCAGATAATTCCAACCGCCTTCATAATCCTGCCAGTCTTCATAGATTGTTTGCAATGCTGAATATTATCGTAAACCAATGTCAGTCTTCCATTTAACTGCGGATTATTATTTACAACCTGGAGTAGATTATCCGCTCCGACCGGTGCATATTTTTCAATCATTGACTGACCAAAGTTCCAGCAGTCTGTATAAAGCAGCTCACCGTTTTCATCTGTAATCTGAAATGTATAATAGCCGGAAGTCGTAAATTCGCCCGCCTGCAATCCTACCAGAAACTGATCTCTGTCCTGCTCGCCCATCTGAAACTGAAGTTTTCCTGCATTTACAAGAGAAAAGAAATCATTCATATAATAGTAATAATAATTTCCGTCCGGTTTCTGACAGACGATCACGCCATTCTGTTTGTAAAGATTGTCGTTATCTGTCCCACTGTAAGTCTCGCCCCAGTTCACCAGTTCCTCCATGGTGTACGTGACACCTGACAAATTTGTTTCTGAAATCTTGCCCTTCTTTGACAGTTCCATTACATCCACCAGTTTTTTTGGATTGTAGGCGCCGTCACTTTCAAAAAAAGATTCTGCAGATAAAGCTTCTCCTGTACATCGTACATGTAACTTTCGACCATCTTGCTGAATTCTTCGGATTCTTCAAAAGACTGTGTATTCATCTTTTGAATCTGTGACAAACTCATTCCTCCCGCCAGTGTCAGGAGAGAAAGCAAATTTGTCACAAGCAATGCTCCGCTGAGAATCGCCACAATAAGAACGATTGTCCTTGTCACGGTCTTCCTGTACCATTTCTTCATTGTTAACCCTTCCTTATATGCCTTCTTATGCATTTTTCTATGTTCTCTTATATGCTTTTTTCTATCCATTTTTACATGTGCTTTTGTTACTGTTCGCACTATGCTTTTTTCGATTTTATATCCGACGCCCCATACTACTTTCAGATATCTTGGATCTTTCGGATTGATCTCGATTTTTTCACGAATATGGCGGATATGGACCGCAACTGTATTATCCGCACCAATCGCCTCTTCATTCCAGATGGATTCTAAATCTGATTGATTGAAAATATTTTTCCCTGATTCTTCATCAGAAGCAAAAGAATATTGTATTCAATTGGTGTCAGTTTCACAAATTCTCCGTCTACTGTTACCTGCTTGAGATCATCATTGATCTGAAGGCCACCTACCTTATAAATCGTCTCTTTTGGCTCCTGTGCTGTTCCGCCAAGCTCGTTAAATCGTCTCAGCTGTGATTTCACTCGTGCCACAAGTTCCAGCGGATTGAACGGCTTTGTTACATAATCATCCGCACCGATATTGAGTCCAAGAATCTTATCGGTATCTTCTGACTTCGCAGACAAGATAATGATTGGCAGACTGTTCTTCTCGCGGATCTTCAAAGTTGCCCGAATCCCGTCAAGTTTCGGCATCATCACATCAATGATCAGAAGATTCACTTCCTCTTTCTCCAAAATCTCCAGTGCTTCGATTCCGTCATATGCTTTTTAAAATCTGATATCCCTCCTGAGAAAGATAAATTTCAATTGCTTCTACGATTTCTCTATCGTCATCCCATACTAATATTTTATACATTTTACATACCCCTCGATAATTGCTGACACCAATAACAGCGCAGCAACATAATTATCACATGATCAAGTTCTAACTATAGTATACATGATACTTGATGGTTTTTAAGAGATAGATTGGAAAAATATTAGGAATTTCTTAAATCGACGATTTAACAATTTAAATACTTTCTATTTCTTGCACATCTTTTGCCAACGTTTTATAATAAGAAACCGTGAGCCACTTTAGAGCATAAGTGTAGCTGCACAAAAATGATTGCATTTAGTACTAGAATCTCTTAGTATAGCTGCAATCCATCAATAAAAAAAAGGAGTATAAATTAAGAATGATTGAATTTTTAAAATCCTTCCTCTTTGGAATTGTGGAAGGAATCACAGAATGGCTGCCGATCAGCAGCACCGGACATCTGATCCTTTTGAATCAGTTTGTGAAATTAAATGTTTCTGAAGAATTCTACAGCATGTTTGAAGTTGTGATCCAGTTAGGTGCGATTCTTGCCGTTGTCATCTTATTCTGGAATCAGATCTTCCCATTTGGTGCACCGGAAGGAAGTCACACTGTCAGACGCCGCCAGGCAAAACACGCACATAGAAAAAAGAAATCCGGAAATGGAATTTTAAGTTATGTGAAGATGGATATCATTATCCTCTGGCTGAAAGTCCTTGTTGCATGTATCCCTGCGATCGTGATTGGAATGCCGTTCAATGATCTGTTTGAGAAATGGTTTTACAATTACCCTTGCGTTGCGATTGCTCTGATTGTCTTCGGTATCGCCTTTATCATTGTTGAGAATAATCACAAGGGCAAACCTGCGAAGATCAACAGTATGGATGAACTTACTTATAAGACTGCATTTTTGATCGGACTTTTCCAGCTGATCGCTGCAATCTTCCCTGGAACATCCAGATCCGGTGCAACAATTGTCGGTGCTTTGATCCTTGAGTATCCAGAACCGTTGCTGCTGAATTCACTTTCGTACTTGCGATTCCGGTTATGTTCGGTGCAAGTCTTCTGAAGCTTGTGAAGTTTGGTCTGAACTTTACCGGAACAGAAGCAATAATTCTTCTGATTGGTATGGTAACAGCATTTGTTTCTTCTATTATCGTTATTCAATTCCTGATGGGATATATTAAGAAACATGATTTCAAAGTATTTGGATATTACAGAATCGTGCTTGGTATTCTTGTGATACTGTATGCGTTGTTTTTAGCGTAAGATTTATTGATATTTTAAAAACTCCCAATAGAATTCCATCTCAGATATCTTTTAGAGTATGATTTTCTATTGGGAGTTTTTTATTGAGTTCAATTATACTTGTTTCTCTTGAAAAAATCCTTTCAATGCCGTATACAATTTCTTAAATTCCTGATATTCAAATACGCCGCATCCAACTGCTGCCAGGATTGCCGCTCCATAGCCCGGACCTTCTTCGCTTTCGATCAGGTCTACTTTCATATTCATCACATTTGCAATGATCTTTCTCCACAGCGGACTCTTTGCTCCACCGCCGCAGATCTTTGTTCTCTCTGGATTCACACCAATACTTCTTGCAACTTCCAGAGAATCACGCAGTCCGAATGCAACACCTTCCAGCACAGCCTGTGTCATATCCGCTCTTGTGCTGTCCATGGACATTCCGATAAATGCTGCTCTTGCGGAAGGGTCATTATGAGGAGAACGCTCTCCCATCAGATAAGGAAGATAGAACACATGGTTCTCGCCAAGCCTTGTGATTCCTGCCTGTTCTGCCGGATAATCTTTTGTCTTAAGGATTTCCTCCATCCACCACTTGTTGCAGGATGCGGCGCTGAGCATACAGCCCATGAGATGATACTTCCCATCTGCATGCGCAAAAGCATGCAGTGCATTGTTCTTATCTACTCCGAATTTCTTACTGGAAATAAAGAGTGTTCCTGATGTTCCGAGAGAAATATTGCATCCGCCGTCTCCGACCGTTGCCGTTCCAACTGCTGCCGCCGCATTGTCCCCAGCTCCTGCAATTACTTTTTACATCCTCTGATACGCCAAGTTCTGCTGCGATCTCTGCTTTCAAAGTTACAACTACTTCCCAGCTTTCATACAGCTTTGGAAGCTGTGCCTCTGTAATACCGCAGATCTCAAGCATTTCCGCAGACCAGCACTTATGCTCCACATCCCAGAAGCAGCATTCCGGAAGCATCTGAATACTCTGTGCAAAAAGAACCTGACAGACGGTATGCAAGGTAATCCTTTGGAAGCATAATCTTCGCAATCTTTGCAAAATTCTCCGGTTCATTTTCCTTCATCCAGAGAATCTTCGGTGCTGTAAATCCGGCAAATGCAATATTTGCTGTATACTCTGAAAGCTTCTCTTTTCCAATCACCTGATTCAGGTAATCGGTCTGTTTTGCAGTACGTCCGTCGTTCCACAGAATTGCAGGGCGAATCACCTGGTCTTCCTTATCAAGCGCAACAAGACCGTGCATCTGACCTCCAAAACTGATTCCCTTTACTTGATCCTTATCAAAGCCTTCAAGAAGCTCTTTGATCCCTTCCATGCTCTGGGCGAACCAGTCCTCCGGATTCTGCTCAGACCAGCCCGGATGGGGGAAGAACAACGGATATTCTTTTGATACGATATTCTTGATCTTTCCATTCTC
>VOFI01001195.1_pt1 | contig 58534 bp, 77 predicted proteins | sample 5384131 | NCBI WGS metagenome assembly VOFI01 (sample SAMN12384728, study PRJNA508395) | human gut metagenome | isolation source: healthy gut H | host: Homo sapiens
TTACCGCATGGACCAAGGGTACATCAGCGTGCGCCCCACAGTGCGCATCCGGCGCGAAGCATTGCAGGGCGGCCGCACCGCGCTGGTGCTCTGCTTTAAGGGCGCACCGGACAAAAACCGGCCTGATGCGGGAAGAGATTGAAACCGAGATCACGCCGGAGCTGTTTGAAAAGCTGGAACGTCTGATTGGCAAACCGCTGATTGCCAAGGAGCGCCGCACCTATGCCCTGAAGAACGGCCTGAAGCTGGAAGTGAACGATGTGGACGCCGGGCTGCCCAGCCATTTTATGTATGCCGAAGTGGAATACCCCGATGAACCCACCGCACGCGCCTGGACCCCCGCCGACGATGCCCTGACCCATTATCTCTCAATGAATGCACCGGCCAGCCGGGAGCAAGCATGGGAGAGTACTGGACCGAGACGAGAAAATAAGTTAAAAAAGTAAGTTAGGAGTTAGGTAGTAGGAGTTAGGAGTTTTTGGAGTTGACGATACCGTTAAAGCTCGGCCGAAATATATAAATTAAAACGTAGGGAACGGTCTTGACCGTTCCGGAACCTCGAAATCATCTCTCACATGGGATGTTTGCCAAGGCAACGGAACGGTCAAGACCGTTCCCTACAGATATTTTATAACGTTCATTGCAAACCTTAAAACTGCCGCAATGACTCCTACCTCCTAAACTCTCAATTCCACTTTTCCTCCCCCGTTCTCCCGTTGCTTACGGTTAGGGGTGCCGTTATGGGTTTGAGCGGTGCGGCGGGCGGCAGCAAGGCCAAGGCCCCAGTGCTGGCCGCGGGCGGCATCGGTGGTGAAGAGTTCCCGGCCCGCTTTCTGCAGGGCTTCCGGGCTGAACCCCGGCCCGGTATCCGTTACAGTGAAAACAATTTCCTGTCCCTCTTCCACAGCATCCAGCGTGATGGTTCCGCCAGCGGGGGTAAAGCGAACGGCGTTTTCTAAAATATTATCCAGTGCCCGGCCCAGTGCCTGCCTTTGTGCGGGGATGGTTCGGGCGTTTTCCATTGCGTTGTTTAGTACAAATTGTATACTTTTATTATCGCACAACAATTTGGCATCATTAGCGCACCGTGTCAGATTTCCTGCACCTGCACCCGCTGCATCGGCTCCTGCGGGCTGGTTTCGGCGGTGTTGACGGTGCGCAGGGTTTGCAGGTAGCGGTCCGCTTTTTCCGCGGCGCGCTGCATGGCGGCAATCTGGGCTTTCTGGGCTTCGGTCAGGTTCTCATCCTCCGCCAGCAGGTCGGCGTTGCCGGTTATGATCGCCAGCGGGGTTTTCAGGTCATGGGCCAGGGCGGCGGTCTGCTCGGCGCGCTGCTGTTCCAGCTTCCACTGGCTTTGCAGGCTGGCTGTCAGTTGGCTGCCCATTGTCTGCATAGCCCGCAACGTTTCGGCGAACTCCCTCACCTTAGCGCCGGAAACCTCGATTTCTTCCGGGCGCTGGGCGGCGATTGCTGCGGAAGCTTTGGTCAGCTTGCGGGTCTCCCCTCGTCAGCACCTTCACCGTGCGGTGGGTACACAGCGCCAGCCATATCACCTCCAGCAAAATCAGCAGCAGAATATACATGGTCTGGAAATCCGGCAGGACTTTCCGCAGTGCCGGGTCCGCATAGGGCGGCGAATAATCATACTGCAAAATGCAGCGTGCGCCATCCGCCATATCCACCACGTATTGGTATGATTCCATCACCCACTGCCTGCCGCCCGCTAATATGTTCCTCGCTTTTTTCAGCTGGCCGGCTGTCATGTTGGTTTGCAGCACATGCGCTGTCCCGGCCTGTAATATGGCATAGCGGCACAGCGGGTCAATGGCGTTGGGGTCAAAGGTTTCAACGGTGGCGGTTGCGGCGTAATCCCGTGCTTCGCTGCACACCTGCGCCCCGGTAACGGGAGGCAGCAAAAACCCATTGCGTATAAGCGACATAAACAGCCCCCACCACACCAGCAGGATCACAATGCTTCCACCGCCGCACACCACAAGGTAGCGCACCAGCACATTGCGCAGCGGGGTCAGGTTTCGCTTTTCCATTGGTAGCCCACTCCCCATATTGTTTTCAGTACGGTTTCCGGCGCGGCAACGCCCGCTGTGCGCAGTTTGGCGCGGATATTTTTAATGTGCTGGGTCACTGCCGTATCGTCCGCTGTGCCATCATAGCCAAAAAACAGCTTCATATATCTGTTCTTTGCTGAACGTCTGCCCCGCGTGCAGAGCCAGATACTCGCTGATTGCGTATTCTGACCGGGTGAATGGCAGCGGTTGCTCCCCCACCATCGCGGTTTTGGCCGCCAGGTCGAACCCGATTCCGCCGCGCACCATGCGGCTGGCGGGGGGCGCGGTTCTGCCGCCGCAGGTGGGGGCCACGCGGGCGCGCAGCTCCGCCACGCGGAACGGCTTGGTCAGGTAATCGTCCGCCCCAATGCCAAGGCCGGTCAGAACCGACTGTTCATCGGTGCGGGCAGTCAAAAAATAAAATCGGTGCCTGCGTTATGGCGCGGATGCGGCGGCAGGTGGCAAAAGCCATCCTCGCCGGGCATCATCACATCCAGCAGGATGCAGTCCGCCCAGCGGTCACAGGCTTTCCGTCACGGTCACGCCGGATGTGCGGATTTCTACCGCGTGGCCGTCCCGTTCCAGTGCCGTTTTCAGCAGTGTGCAAAGATCTGGGTCATCATCAACCGCAAGAATATGCGCCATAACATCTTCCTCCTTTTTTTATGCAATCAGGCGATACACCAGGCAGGACACCCCATACAGCAGGTAGACATGGGCCGGGTAGAACCAGTAAAACAGCTGTTTGTGCCCGCTGCCGCGCATGCCGTTGTAAGCCAGCATCAGCACCGCGGCGGCCACGCCAAACCATTCGTAATAGGTGGTAAACATCTGGGAAAGTTCAAACCCCGGCTGACCGCGCAGCTGCAGGTACACCAGCACAAAATCCCACAAAAAGCTGTACAGCGCCCACACAGCTACCTGTGCTTTGCGGTGGTTCCGCAGCAGATACAGCAGCACGCCGCCAACCAGGTAGCTCCAACCACCGTCCGTGATGCTGGTCCACATGGGCACTGGGCTGGTAATGACAAACGCCAGCACGGCGCTGATAATCGGCCTCTGCATAAGCTGCGGGAACATTCCCAGCACTGCAGCAAACAGGTACGGCCAGCCGACCACTGCCGCGATAGCGGCAATGCCCTTCCCATACTTTTTGGCGCGCACCCAGTCGATGCCCTGCCAGATCACACAGAGCAGAACAAAATCCTGGAAGATCGCGTTCTGCGGGTAAAAGCCATCCCCGCGGCGGAACGCCTTGGCATAGATCATGAAAAATTGCACCGCCGCCATGCCCGCACCGATGCACCAGATACGGAAGAAATACCGCTTGCGGTCATGCGTATGGGCAAAGCCTTCCACCGTGCAGAACAAAAACAGCGGTGCCGACAGGCGCGCCAGCATGCTGAACCATTCCGGAATGCATCCGGTAAACTCAAAAAAGTAGTGGATATGATCCATCAGCATCAGTACCAGCGCAATGGTTTTGAGCGCCGTGCCAGACAGACCTTTTGTGTGTTGTTTGCAGCATCTCATCATCCTCCTTATGTTTGCTACACATTCAGTTTACGGCTGAATTGTGTAGAAACCATAAGGAAGAATACGATTTCCTGCCATAAATTCTATAAGGCAATACCGCATAATTCTAAGTGCCGATACGGCGAGCGAGGTGCGGCAGATGCCAAGCCAAAAGCGCAGATAATACTGGATGCTGCAAAGGTGAGCGCCGCCAGTGGCGGAAACAGCGAACCGAAGCAGGGGCAGCGGTCGCAGAGTGCGAGGGGCTTTTTGCCCCCGAAGCACGATGCGGGTACCGCAACCCGACATTATCGAGCATTTTGGCAACGCAGATGCCGTGCCGCAGCTGCCGGAGCGGTGCTTAAGCCGCAAGGCGGGAATTGTGCGGTGTTGCCATAACAAAAATGCGATCCTCACATTCAGCAAGGACCGCAGCGGGTTCAGCAATTATTTTGCAGTTTCAACGGTGTAGGTAAAGCCGTACTCTGCCTGCAGTTCCTTTACGGCGGGCTCCAGGTCCTCGATGAAGGTCGGGGAGTAAACGCTCTGGCCGTTATGGGCCTTCTTGTAATCTTCCAGCAGGGCGGTCAGCTTCTCCCAGCCTTCGTCTGCCTTTTCCTGAGAAACCTCTTTCGGGAAGTCGATGATAAATTCGCGGTGTTTGGGAATGCGTGCTTTCATGGTGATTCCTCCAGATAAATTGTTTGCGGCAAAGGCTGCACAGCTTGGTGCAGCGCTGCCTTATTGATTGAAGATGCGTTTTGCATTTTCAGCGGTCAAATCCAGGACGCTCTGGGCATCCATCTGCCAGATCTCGCCGATCTTGGCTGCCACATGGGCAATGTTCCGGCTGTCGTTGCGGGTGCCGCGCACCGGTTCGGGGGACATATAGGGGCAGTCGGTTTCCAGCACAGCCAGTTCGTGCGGCACCATGGCCAGCACCTTGGCCGCGCGCTTGGCTCCTTTATAAGTCACAGCGCCGCCAAATCCAAGGGCCATGCCCTGCGCCGTCAGCCAGGCGGCATCCTCAGCGCTGCCGCTGTAACAGTGCAGCACCCCGCGGGGCGGTACTGGCGCAGCAGCTCATACATTTCGGCGTGGGCTTCGCGGTCATGCACCGAGACCGGCAGGTCCAGCTCCTGCGCCAGCTGCAGCTGCGCTTCAAACACGTCGTACTGTTCCTGCGCTGGCAGCGGCCAATGGTGGTCCAGCCCGATTTCCCCCACCGCGATCACAGCGGGGTCATCAAACAGGGGGCGCATGGCGGCAAGCTCGGCCCGCCAGTCCCCGTGGTAAGTGGCCACAGTGGCGGCGTCCTCCTCGCCAAGGCTTTCGGGGTGGATGCCCAGCGCGGAATGTACAAAAGGATATTTGTGGGCCAGTTCCAGCACCGCAGCGGCATCGCCGGAATGCGTTGCACATTCCAGCACGCCCACCACGCCGCCTTCCCCAGCGCCCGCATCACTGCATCCCGGTCCGCATCAAACTGCCGGGACGAATAATGCGCGTGGGTATCGAAGATGTTGGTCATAGCTTTGCCCTTACGTTGAATGAGGAATTCGCAATTAGAAATTGCCAAACATTGTTCTTAATTTCTCATTACTAATTTCTAATTCCTAATTTTCCTTTTTCTTCCCTGCTGCCGGCCTATTAACCAAATAGATCCCCCCCGCACACCAGCACAAGGGCGGCGAGGTATTGCCATTCGAACAGGGGCTCGCCGTTCAGGATGGCGGAGAGCAGAACGTTCATGATCGGAATGATCAGGCCGAACACGGCAATGCGGGAAACAGGGTTGTTTTTCATCAGCAGTGCCCAGATCACATAACCGGCACCGGAGATAAATGCCAGGAAAAGTAGCACCGGCACAGCGCCAAAGCTTTGCGGGTGCAGGCTGCCGCCCAGAACAAGGCCGATGACCAGCAGCGCCGCACCGCCGACCCCAAGGTTCAGGCAGGAGACGGTGAACGAATCCACCTTTTTGGGTCACGGCTTTGTTCCACGGCCCGGCCAGTGCAAAAATCACCGAAGCGATCAGCATATAGGCAACGCCCGCCGGGCTGCCGCTGCCGTGGTTGCCAAGAGTTGCCACCAGCACACCGCTGAACCCCAGCGCACAGCCAATCGCTTTGCGCGGCGTCATGCGGTCGGCTTTGCCGTACAAAAAGTGTGCCAGGATAACCCCCATAAAGCTCTGGGTGCTGTTCAGAATGCCGCCCATAGCCCCGGTCAGCAGGGCAACGGCGGAATAATAAAAGGTATACTGTGCAGCAGTCTGCCACAGGCCCAGTCCGCAGCAGGAAAGCAGATTTTTGCCCTTTGGCATGGGCAGCGGCCCGCGCCGCAGCGCCGCGCCCCCGGCATACACCAGCAGCGCGCTGAGCATAAAGCGGACACCGGCAAAGCACATGATGGAAGCGGTATCGGTGGCGTCAATAGCAAACAGCCGGTACCCCATTTTGATAAACGGAAACGCCGACCCCCACAGCACATTGCACACCACCGCCATGCCCACCGCAGCCGCCGGGTTGCCAAAAAAGGCATCAAACGAGAGGGAGAGGAAGATTTTGTCATAATTTTTGGGGGAAGCGGGAGTTAATTAGGAATCAGCAATGCAGAATTAGCCATTTGAGTGTTCCAAACGCTTTCCCATTTTGTTTTATCTTCTGATACACTTTTCCTAATTTAGGCTATCTGGCAGTTTCAAATCTAATTGCTAATTCAAAATAGCCTTTGCGCCCAAAAATTCTAACTCCTACTTCCTAACTCCTACCTTCCTCAGTGTACTCTCGTTCCGGTGGGCACGTTATCGCTGTAGAAAGCGATCTCGCAGCCGCCGTCAGCGGTGTCAGCGGCAACGATCATGCCCTCGCTGGTATACTTGCCCTTAATCATCGGGCGGGGTGCCAGGTTGGCCACAATGGCGATCTTTTGCCGATCAGATCTTCCGGCTTATACCACTTGGCAATGCCGGACAGGATGCAGCGCTCGCGCTCGCCGTCAAACACGGTCAGGTGCAGCAGCTTCTTGCTTTCTTTCATGTTTTCACAGGCGCGCACTTCGGCCACGCGCAGCTCCACCTTGCAGAAGTCGTCAAAGCTGATCTCCGGCTCATGGTCGGTGATTTCAGCAACGGCTTCCTCTTTCTTTTTCCTCGGCCTTGGGGGCAGCGGCGGCTTCGGCAGCAGCCTTCTGCTTGGCGTCCTCGGCTTCCAGATACTCGATTTCCTTCTTCACGTCAATGCGCGGGAAGAGGGCTTCGCCCTTGTGCACATGGTATTCGGCCGGATGGTTTGCCAGGTCGGCATAGCTCAGGTCGCTCAAACCCAGCTGCTCGGCCATCTTGGGTGCGGTGTTGGGCAGGTAAGCCTGCATCAGCACGGTAACGGTGCGCAGGGCATCGCACAGGTTGTAAAGAACAGCTTCCAGGCGGGGCTTGGTTTCCTCGCTCTTGGCCAGCACCCAGGGGGCAGTCTCGTCAATATACTTGTTGGCGCGCTGCACAACCTCAAAAATAGCGATCAGTGCAGTGGGTACATCCAGAGCATCCATGGCGGCATCCACCTTGCCGGGCAGGGCGGCAGTCAGGCTTTTCAGCTCATCGTCCAGGGCATCAGCCTGGCCGTTGGCGCTCACAGCACCGCCAAAGTACTTTTCGCACATAGCGACCGAACGGGACAGCAGGTTGCCCAAGTCGTTGGCCAGATCGGTATTGATGCGGTTGATCAGGGCTTCATTGGTGAAAGCACCATCGTTGCCGAACGGAACTTCGCGTAACAGGAAGTAACGCACAGCGTCCACGCCGTAACGGTCGCACAACTTGACGGGGTCTACCACGTTGCCCTTGGATTTGGACATTTTGCCGCCGTTCAGCAGCAGCCAGCCATGGCCAAACACCTTGGTGGGCAGGGGCAGATCCAGAGCCATCAGCATGGCAGGCCAGATGATGGTGTGGAAACGCAGAATCTCCTTGCCGACCATGTGGATGTCAGCGGGCCAGTACTTATCAAAGTCGTGGTAGGTATCGTTATCATAGCCCAGTGCGGTGATGTAGTTGGAAAGTGCATCGATCCACACATAGATGGTGTGCTTGGGGTCAAACGGAACCTGGATGCCCCAGGAAACGCTGGTACGGGATACACAGGTATCCTGCAGGCCCTGCTTGATGAAGGCGATCATCTCGTTTTTGCGGGTAGCGGGCTGGATGAAATCCGGGTGCTCGTCATAATATTTCAGCAGGCGGTCAGCGTATTTGCTGGTCTTGAAGAAGTAGGCTTCCTCCTCTGCCTCATAGACAGGGCCGCCGCAGTCGGGGCACTTGCCGTCTTTCAGCTGGGCTTCAGTCCAGAAGCTTTCGCACGGCTTGCAGTACATGCCCTTATAGGTGCTCTTGTAGATATCACCCTGGTCATGCAGCTTGGTAAAGATCTTCTGCACACTCTTGACATGATAGTCATCGGTGGTACGGATAAAGCGGTCATAGCTGACGTCCATGGTCTTCCACAGGTCCTTGACGGTAGCCACAATGGCATCCACGTATTCCTTCGGCGTTACACCCTTGGCGGCGGCCTTATCCTGGATCTTCTGGCCGTGCTCGTCGGTGCCCGTCAGGAACATGACGTCATAGCCCTGCATCCGCTTGTAGCGTGCCAGTGCATCACAGGCCACGGTGGTATAGCTGTGGCCAATGTGCAGCTTATCGCTGGGGTAATAGATGGGTGTTGTGATGTAAAACTTTTTGTTTTCCATATTTATAATAACTCCTTCCCGGAATAAAAACGATAATGCGCAATTAGCAATCAGAAATGCGGAATTCGTAATTTGAGGTAAGGCTGACACCGCAGGCAGCTCTTAGGCCGGAGCCGAGCCGTTTTTACGGGCTTTTTCAAGGCAACACCGCACAATTCCCGCCTTGCGGCTAAGCACCGCTCCGGCAGCTGCGGCACGGCATCTGCGTTGCCAAAATGCTCGATAAGACATCCAGTATTATCTGCGCTTTTGGCTTAGCATCTGCCGCACCTCGCTCGCCGTATCGGCACTTAGAATTATGCGGTATTGCCTCAACTCTCAGCCGCTCCGTTTTCCCTACCGCAAAAAACTCCTAACTCCTACTTCCTAACTCAATCCTCAAATCCCACCGGCTCCACGCCGCAGGCGCGCATGGCGTGCTTGCAAAGAACCTCGGTGCTGTCGATGAAAAACGGTCCCAGGTGTTCGTCCCGCTTCACAAGTCTCAGTTCCGTGCAGCCAAGCACCGCCATATCGCACCCCTGGGCGTGCAGGTCATCCACCGCTGCGTTAAACAGCTGCATGTCTACGCGCTTGCCCTGCTTGATCTCATCATAGATGATGGACATGATGCCCTTTTGGGCCTGTTCGCCGGGGCGGCCCATTCCAGGCCGATATCCCGGCAGGCGATCTGATACGTTTCCGCCAGCAGGGTGCCGTCCGTTGCCAGAATACCCAGCTTATGGCACCCGGCCGCCTTGGCATCCGCCGCGGTCAGGCGCGGCATGTTCAGTACCGGTACCGGCAGGGCCGCGGCCAGGCGGTCATAAAAATAATGCGCGGTGTTGCAGGCAATAGCCAGCACGGTAGCACCGTAGCGCACCAGGCTGATGCCGTCCTGCTCCATCACATCAAAGGGGTCATCCTTGCTTTTGCCCACAATAAAGGCTGTGCGGTCCGGGGTGGACGCGCGCGAGGAGATGACGATATCAATGTGGTCCTGATCTTTCTGGGCGGGGGTATGGTCGGTGATCATCTGGTACAGGTAGCAGCTCGCCGCCGGGCCAAGGCCCCCCATAATTCCCAATACCGGGTGTATGGCTTTTGTTGTTTGTTCCGGCGTAATTTGCGCCATGCGCACCCCTCCCATCATAGATATTACTCATTATAAGGCGTTGGCGCAAATTATGCAAGCAAATCAAGCAAAATCCCGCCGGGAGCCATATGCGCAGCTCCCGGCGGGATTTTCAACTACTTATAGGGTAATTCCCCTATTATTTTATTCCGGCTGTTTTAGCTGGCGGATCAGCTGGTTGGTACCGGTTGCCGCGAGGCCTGAAACAATGCCCACGGCCAGCGCTGTCAATGGGTCGCCTGCCGGGAAATCCGGCACACTTCCACACCAGGCCAGCACCCCCAGCACACCGCCCAGCGTACCGCAGATGGTGGGCAACCATTTATTGGCAAGCGGCGTTTGTTTGACCGCTGTTGCCGCCAGGTAGCAGATAACCGTAATCGCCGCCACCCCTGCCATACCAAAAGTTGTCAGATCCATGGTCTCCTCCTTTTTATTTTATGCTTTTCTTTTAACTTATGGCCCGGCCTGCGGGGTATGCGCCTTTTCCAGGTTGCTCAGGCGGTGGTTTGCCACACGCAGCTGCTCTTCCAGCACCGGCACCCGCTGGGCAAAGTTGTTGTGGGCGCGCACTTCGCGGGTTAGCTCCTCCAAGCGGGCATCCGTGACCGCCTGGGCCGTTACCATCCGCTGTTCTGCGCGGCGGGCAGCCATCATGTTGGTGATAACCACCCCCAGCAGGCTCAGCCCGCCGGTGATCAGCGCCACCAGAATTGCTTCCATCCTGCTCACACCTCCGTATAGGCGGCGTGGTACAGCCCCGATTCCACCAGGCCAAGGTCCCCGCACAGGGCATACAGCCGGGCAGCGTCCCCGTTGGAAATCGGCCCCACCGTTACCATCTGCATTTGGACCGGCTGTGTTTTTTCCGCTGCCGGGCGGGCAACGCTCTGGTAGCCGCCCAGCCGCACCGCGGTAGATGCCGCCGCAAAATCTGCATCCAGCCAGTTCAGCGGGTGGACCCGGCGGTTTTTGTACCGCACCTCAAAATGCAGGTGTGCCCCGTAACAGTTGCCGGTATCGCCGCTGTAGCCGATCAGCTGGCCCTCGTATACCGTCTCCCCCTGGGCCACGCAGAGTTTGCTCAAATGGGCGTACAGCGTTTCCAGCCGGCCGCCGCGGTAATCCGCATGGCGCAGCTTGACCATGTTGCCATAGCTGTTGGTGTCGCCTTGGGTGCGGCGGCCATTCCAGTGGTACGCGGTTTCCACCGTACCGTCTGCCGCGGCATACACCGGCGTGCCGACGGCGGCGCGGAAATCCAGCGCCCGGTGCAGGCTGCCGTCATTATAAAACCACCCAGCGGTAATCACATGGCTTTGCAGCGGCCAGCCAAACAAAACATCCCCATTGTGTAAAATCATCCATCCTCCTGTTCTGCCTTACGCCGCCGTAAAGGTTTTGGTGCTAATGTTGAAGGTACCCTTGGTTTTTACGCCGGTATAATGCACATTAAAGGGGATCTGGTATCCAGTGGTATCGCCGCCATAGCTTACGATCTCAATGTAGCATTCCTCCTTGATGGCCGGGTAGGCGTTGGCGGATGCTTCGCCCCAGAGCTTAACCTCCACAATGTCGGTTTTCAGGTCATCCAGCGTCAGGTCACCGTCGATAATGGCCTGCAGCTTTTCAAACAGCGGGTCGTTTTTCTCGGCATAATAGGGTGCCACTTCGCCCTGTTTCTGGTAGCTGTCGATCGTGATCGAAGTCTGGCCCAGGATATTATTTTTCTTTTTCCACATTGGCGGAAAGTTCCGGGGAATATTCTTCCAGGTCGTTGCCCAAGCGGCAATAGCTGGCGGTACCGGAACCAAACGCCGCGTTCAAAAAGTGCGCCATATATTTGCGCTCAATCTTCAAATGTATCACTCCATTTCATCGTATAGTGTGCCGTCAGTGTAACGGTGTAAACTGCGCTACCCTCATCGTTGGCCTGTTCCAGCCGGGCGGCCCCGGCGGTCAGGGTCTCCTGTACGGGGTCAGCGTTGCCAAGCCGCGGGGCAAAGCCGGCCGCGCTCTGCTCCGCCACCCAGGCCTGCAGTTCCAACAGGCGGCGGGCGGTCTGGGCACTCAGATTCGCATCCCCCGGCACAAAGGGCAGGTTCAGGCGCAGCACCAGCTGCATTTTTGGCGGGCCGTCACCTGCCCCAGCAGGTTCTGCCAGCGGTCGGTCTGCTCCACCCCTTTGGGGAAGAGCGCCCCGGTGCCCGCCGCCGGGGGCAGGTCGTCCACACGCAGATTAATACCGGTCAGAGCCGGGCAGCGGGCCAGCCATTGCAGCAACTGTTCAAAATAGGTTTCGTTCACGCGCTTTGTCTCCCCCTTTCCGGTCAGTTACTCAGGCTGTGCGCGCCGCTGCCGGAGCGGATCCACCAGCCGCCCGCTTCCACATGGGCGACCTGCCCGGCCACTGTTTTACAGTCTACATACTGCACAGCGGCCAGCCCCGGCACTTTGGCGGGGGTAAAATCCAGCCATTGGGTGTAGCTCACCTCCGGCCCGGTGCCTGCAAGCACGCGGTCATGGGGTTCCAGCGTATAATCCCGGCCAAACGCCGCATGTTTTTCCGGGATAACCAGCAAAAACGCCGTGGCCGCACTGCCTGCGGGGCCGCTGCCGCCTGCCGCGGTTTCACGGCGGCGGGTATCAAAGTGTACGCCCTGCACAACGGTGCGCGTGATGGTATGTGCCGCCGGGTCCGCATGGTAGAAGGTAACGGTCTGGCAGCACAGGGGGTACTGTAAGGGCGCGGCCATCAGCCCGCCCCGCCGCTGGCATAGCGGCCAAACACCAGGTAGTCCTGCGCCAGGGCACGCAGGTAACCTTCCCGGCTCTGGATGGTTTCGGCGCAGAGCTCCGGCGGGGCAGCATAGGTTTCGCTCACGCTGCCCACGCTGGCGCTCACCACGCGGCAGCGCTTGTCCTCCTCCGCAAAGGCATACATTGCATCCGCCATGGCGCAGAGGGCGCAGGCCTCCGGTTCCCGCAGGCCCGCGCGCGGGCGCACATCAAACATACTTTTGTAGCGCTCCAGCTGGCGAGCGGCGCGGGTAATAAAGCGTGCAAAGCTTTCCTGCGGGATCTTTTCGCCCAGGTAGCTGGCGGTATAAAATTCGTAATCTGGCAAAGGCATTCCTCCTTCTCACAGGATTTTCTTTGGCAACACCGCACAATTCCCGCCTTACGGCTTAAGCACCGCTCCGGCGGCTGCGGCACGGCATCTGCGTTGCCAAAATGCTCGATAATGTCGGGTTGCGGTACCCGCATCGTGCTTCGGGGGCAAAAGCCCCTCGCACTCTGCGACCGCTGCCCCTGCTTCGGTTCGCTGCATCCGCCACTGGCGGCGCTCACCTTTGCAGCATCCAGTATTATCTGCGCTTTTGGCTTAGCATCTGCCGTACCTCGCTCGCCGTATCGGCACTTAGAATTATGCGGTATTGCCCTTTGTTTTCAGATACACCTTAGGCCTTGAACTTTGCCAGCACCACCTTGGCCTCGTTGGAAAGCACGGCAACGTAAAATTCGTCCGCTGTGATCTCGGTGGTGCGGATCTTGGGTTTGCGCTCGGTTTCCACATTCACCGCGCGCTTGCGGTAAATGGTCAGAGCGGGCACCTCGTCCTCGTTGTCGTGGTCAGCTTCCAGCTTGATGATAGGGCAGGCATAGCACTTGGTTTTGCCGGAGCCAACCTCCACCAGCGGCACCTTTTTGCTGGGCACCACACGGCAGCCCGCAATGGAGCCGATCTCGCCGGACATCCGCACATTGGCGGGGTACTTGTCCGTGCTGGTGAATTCGGCGTCCTTTCGCAGCTGGGTCACCTGTTTAGGGTGAACAAAGATTACCTTTTCGGTGGCCTGCTCTTCCTGCAGGGCGTCCACCGCATCCACAACGCCCGCATAGCTGATAATGCCCGCCGAGCCGTCATAGGTCAGGGTAGCGGTCTGCAGCACATCCATGCAGTCGTTATCGATCTTGGCGGCAATGGCCATGGCCAGCTGGGTGTTGGCCTCCCCCACCGGGTTGCCGTAGCCGGAAAGCACCGCTTCATCGGTCAGGCCAATGCCCCTTCATGGCCTTTTTTCACGGTGGCTTTGCGGGTGGATGTCGTCATCTTTTCAATGGTCACAGCCTCGCCCTCGGCCACAATGTCGGCATCGCCGATATAGGCATAGGCGGGCACCGTGATGGTATCGCCGGGGACACCGGCCAGGGTATCATCCACCTTGGCAAAGGGCGCCACGCGCAGCTTTTTGGGGATTCGGGCGGACACCATGTCCCCCATCACTTCCGGGTCGATCAAATCAGCAATTTTGGTATAAGTATCTGCCATAGAATTTCTCCTTTAATTAATCAATTTTTGCGGGTCTATTTGACCCGTTCAGCTTATCGAAAAGTTCAAATTTTGCCTTGTAGAGCATGCGGGGGCGAGCAATGTTTACCCGCAGGCTCAGCGTTGCAGCATTATTTTAATGGCAAATGGCGGCGGGCTCACACTGCGCCCCTACGAATCACTTTTCGACGGTCTGCGGCAAGTCTATTCGTCCCGCTTACTTTTCCCGCAGGCGGCGGTAGGTATCGGGGTCGCTGTGCTTTAAGGCAAGGCGCTCTCGGTAGCTCATGCAGGCAAATTCCGCTTCACGGTTCAGCAGCGGGGCACTGCCGGTTCCGGCGGCATAGGGTGCGGGCTGCACCGGCTGTGCGGCGGGGGTTGTCGATTTATGCTCCAATCTGGGTTTCTCCTTTCTTTTCTTCGTTGTTTGCGGGGGCCGCTTGTGCTGCCTGCGGCATCAGCTCCTTACGGATCTTTGCCAGCTGGGCGGCATCGGCATGGGGCAGGTCAAAGTACCAGGCAAGGGCCAGTTCCGGCCGCAGCAGGCCGGATGTTACCATGCTCATGTACTCGTTCCAGGTGCGGGTGCGGTCAAACAGCACGCCATCGCCCCAGTCCACCGTCAGGTCTTTCCCGGCGTCAAAACTCAGGCCCGGCATGCCGTACACCTTGCCCAGCGCGGCGCACAGTTCCAGCGCCTGGCCGGCACCGTTCTGCCACATAGCCTGCAATTCCTGGATGGTCAGGTTATAATCGCCCTCGCTGGAGGTGATTTCCGTTGCGGTGCGCTCGGCGGCTTCCACCTCGCTCAAAATGCCGCGCTTGAAACCGATCAGGCTTTCGCAGCTGCGCAGGATATCCTGCTTGCGGGCCAAAAACTGTTCCACCCGCAGCTGCGGGCTGTACACCGTCACCCCCACGTTAGCGGGGTCATCCGGCAGGCCGATGAAAAGATCATCCTGCAAGGTGCGGCGGCCATAGCCATCCTCCCGCAGCAGGTCCTCCGAGGCAAACACACGGGAAGCACCGTTTTCAAACTCCTGCCGCATCTGGTATTCCAGCCGGGCGGCGCTGTGCATCAAGCCGGCGGCAGGGGCATATACCGCCACGGCGTCGGGGCCGCCATCCACACAGTTCAGCAGTGGGGTGCGCAGTGCAGCCAGACCAACGCCCCGCACCCCCCCGGCAGCAGCAAACTTGGCTGCAGCTGGACGGTGGCGGGCAGCGCCGCCAGCGGCACCTCCCGGCCCAACGCCTCACCCGCCAGCTCAAACAAGCGGGTCTCGATGGTCAGGCCGTCCGCCCCGGCGGTGCGGCGCTCCAGCAGCAGGTAGCCGCGGCCATCGTGGCGCAGCACCTCCATGGTGCCCACGCCGGTCAAAGCGCCGTGGGCATCGCGGCCAAGGGGTGCATAACAGTCCCGCCGGATGGGCACAAAGTCAAACCCGCGGCCATGCAGCACCGGTTTCAGCAGGCATTCACCGCCAACCAGTGCGTACTGCATGGCCTGCACCCGCACGGCATCCAGCGCCTGCAGGCTGGGGGCCAGGGCTTCGGCGGTCCTGCTTTCATACTCCGCAAACACGGTGCGGCACAGCTTGCTGACCACCAGCACCGCCAGCCGGTCGGCGGCGTCCTCGCCGGGGACTGGGTGCCGTAATAAAGGTTCAGCCATTCCCGGATGGCCGCCTGCATCCGGGCCGAGGTCACATCCCCCGGCCGAATGCCTGTTCCAAGTAACTTTTCAATCCATTCCTTCTTTCCTATTTGTGGGTTCAGCTGCCGCGCCGCCGCCACACGCTTTCCAGCGCATAGCGCACCGCGTCAATGTGGTGATTGTCGGCGTCCGGCCAGGCGTTGGTCACCTCCCCGGTTCGTGCATCCCGCAGGTATTCATAGCCGGTAAACTCGGCTGCAGTTTCGGGGCAGCGCACGGGGTCAATGATGATAGCGTTCAGGCTTTGCAGCCACTTCATCCCGGCGGCCACACTGCCGGGACCTTTGACTGCCGCCCGGCACGGCAGGCCCGCCGCGCGGTAGTCCGCACAGCTTTTGGGTTCCGCGGCATCGGCGGTCAGCAGCGCCGTGCGGTCCAGTCCGCGGTCCAGCAGCAGGCGGGCGGTTTCCCGGTTGGGGGTGCGGCGGCGGGTCAGCTCGTCAAAGATCACCAGGGTGCGGCGGGCGGCATCGTAATGCACAGCGTTGTAGGCCCAGGGATCCGGATACCAGCCCCAGTCCACCCCGTGGTACACCCGGTCAAAGCTCTGGCATTGTTCGGTTGTCAGGGTTTGCAGCTGGATGTTGCCAAACACTGCCGTGCCGCAGCCGACCGCTTCGCCCAAATATTCATGGCGGAACGCCGTGGGGTTGGTCTGTTCCAGGTGGGCGGCATCCGCCAAAAAGCGTTCGCCCAGCCAGGCGGGCGGCAGGTCGCGGTAGGTGGAGTGGTGCACCAGCTTGCCGGGGCGCTGTTCCAGCGCATAACGGTTGGCCCAGCTGCGCCCCGATGCCGGCGGGTTGAAGCTTTTGAATGCCAGGGTAAAGCTGCCGCCGCGGAACACGCTCTGCTCCACACTGCGCACCTCCCGGGGCCGTCGAACTGGTCCAGCTCCTCGAACCAGGCCAGGCCGATGGCTCCAAATGGCACCTTGATGCTTTTCAGCTTGCCGGGGTCGTCGGTGCCAAAAAAGAGGATCTTCTGCCCTGTGGGCAGATAAGTACACTCCATGGGGCTGACGGTGCAGCGGAACTGCTTTGCCAGCCCCAGCGCCCCAATGGCCCACTGGATCTGCGCATACACACTGGTGCGCAGCGTACCGCCGATCTTGCGCAGCACCACCGCGTGGCAGGCGGGGTGGCGCAGCAGCTGCAAAACAAGCTCAATGGAAATATAGCTGGATTTGCCGCTGCCGCGCCCGCCCTTGGCCACCAGTTCCTGAACTGTGCCGCGGGCAATGGCGCGGTGTACCGGCCAGAACACCGGCGCTACCACATCCCGGATGCGCACCCTCATGGCGTCACCTCCTGCTCGGTGGGTGCTTCATCCACAATCACAACGGGCTCCTCCGCTGCAGCGCCATCGCCAATGCCCAGATACTTATAAATCAGCTCCAGCGCACGCAGCTTATCGCCCACTTTTACGGGTGGGGCAGGTTCGGCCCCCAGGTCGGCAAACGCGATCTCTGCCAGTTCCGCCAGCACGCGCTCTGCCGTGATCTTTTCCAAAGCATCCCTTCTTTCTGGCAGGGGTGGCAGCCCCCGCCGGGTTTTGTTCCCGCCAGTGCAGCAGGTCCTTTTGGGAACATCTGCATCATAGCACAACAGCCTCAAGTTGTCAACAGAATTCTGTAACATAATTTCAGAATTTTAGTTTGTGCTTTTGCTTTTGTACAGGATTATTAGTTTTTATGTATTGCGCTTGTGCATCCTGTCAGCATTTTTTGCCCGTTTTGGGGTAAAAATAAACAGCATGCGCTTCACAGGTTTCTGAAATCATTTCTGTCATTTCAGGAACACTGCAAAGCGCATGCCTTGTTGTACTACTGTTGTTTATCTGTTGTTTATCTGTTGTTCTTTGCTGTTTGGTGCATGCTGGGGTGCAAACGTCCACATTCTGCCGGAGAAAACCCATTGTTTGCCGCAAGCACTGCAAGCAATCTGTAGGGGCCGCTGCTCATCATCGGCCCGCATAGCAGAGTGGCGCGGAAAACGAAGCATGCGCACAATGTGCGCCCCTACGGTGGGGGATGCGCCACAAATATCTGCCACCTGTTACAACAAACTCTGTAGGGAACGGTCTTGACCGTTCCGAAACCTTGTGGTGGATGCCATAAGCAAATCCGTGAGCGCCCCTACCTACTGGGTAAACACAAGAGTCAGCTCTATCAGCACAATGGTGCCAGCAGCCGCAGCAAGGCGGATACCATCAGGCCCGGCGCGCTGGTGCGGCATTCTTTCAGCTCTACCAGATGGGACTGTTTTTCCAGCTGCATCATAAATTCGCCCACATCGGCCAGCGCGGCACAGCCATACAGCAGGGCGGCACATTCAAAAATGCAGGTACAGGCTGCGGTAGTCCAGGTTGATGGACCCCACCACGGCGATCCTGCCATCCACCAGCCAGGTTTTTGCGTGCAGAAAGCCCGGCGTGAAGGTGTAGATCTTGACCCCAGAGCGGATCAGCGGCTCAAAGTAGCTGCAGGTCAGCTGGTAAACCATCTTTTTATCCGGGATGCCGGGGGTATAAATGCGCACATCCACGCCGCGCTTTGCGGCCAGGCGCAGTGCCGTCATGGTGGCGTTATCCAAGATTAGGTACGGCGTGGTGATCCACAGCGTTTCCTGTGCCTGGGTGATCAGGTCCAGGTAGACATTTTTGGAAACATTCTCATCGTCCACCGGGCTGTCGCTGTAGGGCTGCACAAGGCCGATCGTCGGCTCTTCCGCCGGGAACGGCTGCTCCTCGCGGTAAGCATCCAGACCGGGATCATCAGGGCGCTGGCTGGCCCACAGCTCCAGAAAGATCGTGGCAAAGCTCCACGCCGCGGGGCCCTGCAGCCGCACGCCGGTATCGCACCAATAGCCAAAGCGCTCTTTTTGGTTAATGTACTCATCCGCCAGGTTAAAACCGCCGGTAAAGGCGGTTTTTTCCATCCACCACCACAATCTTGCGGTGGTCGCGGCCGTTCATCACCAAGTTTAGCAACGGCACAAACGGGTTAAACGGCACTGCCTGGATCCCTTCCACCTGCAGGGTCTTCCAGTATTGGGCGGGCAGGCCAGTGGCACAGCCCACATCGTCATAAATCATCCGCACATCCACGCCCTGAGCCGCTTTACGACGCAGCACATCATGTACGGCATCCCACATTTTGCCCTTGGAGATAATAAAGAACTCCAAAAAAGGATCGATTTCTGTGCTGATTCAAGCGCTTCCAGCAGATCGGGAAAAACCGCTTCTCCCGAAGCGTAAAACTTGACGTTGGTGCCGGAATACACCGGGTAAGCGGCAAAATCCCGCAGGTAAGCTGCGGTGCGCCCCGCGCGGGGGTTGGCCTGTTCCAGCATGGCCTGTGCCGCAGGGTCCGTGCGGCGCAGTGGGCGGATGCGGTCATAGGCCCAATCCAGCTTTTTGCGCAGGCGGAATGCCGGGCGCTTATCGCCCCACAGCAGGTAGAGCAAACCGCCCTGCACCGGCATGATCATGAAAAGAACCATCCAGCTGATCTTGAACTCCGGCGCGGTGGAATCCTGCCGGATAAGCACCGCGCACATGATAACGCTCAAGGCTATCATCAGCGGGTTCAGCCAGTGCGCATAGCTGGAAAGGCTTGTGAACAAAGACCAGAACCATGCCGCCTGGATCAAAATCAGCACCCCGGTGATTACAACGCGGCTGAACAGCTTGCTGCACAGCTTTTTTATCATTCGGCCAAGCTCCTGCATGGCCCCACCTCCCTTTTATCTTCTATATCATACGAGATAGCACTTTAACGATACCACGCCCCATTCCTGATTTCAAGCCTTTTCCTGCCCGTTTTGGGCAGAATGAAAAAAAAAAGATGTGCTATTTTCTTTATGTTTTGCTTTGCATTTCAATTTCATCGTCAAGTTGTAAATTTTATCTACATTTAGCACTCACATGTAAAGACTGCTAAAAATTCATGCGCAGTTCACATTTTATTCATAATTATAGTGTACTGTAATACTCGTCAACAGAAAACGACACCGCTCCCAAAGGGTGTCGGAGCTGCTGAGCCAATACTGATAAAAAACTTTATGGATATGTTTAAGGAGATATGACTTATGGCTATGCTGATAGACCGCCGCTACAATCCGTTCCGCGATTTTGAGGATATTGATCGTTCTTTCTTTGGCGATAACAGCCTTGCAGAGTTCAAGACGGACATTCGTGACATCGGCGATGCCTATGTGATGGAGTGCGACCTGCCCGGTTTCCGCAAAGAAGATATCGCCCTGAATCTGCACGATAAAGTGCTGACCATCAAGGCTGAGCGCCACAGCGATTTTGAGAACGCCGAGAAAAAGGGCAGCTACCTGCGCTGCGAGCGCAGCTTTGGCAGCTATACTCGCAGCTTTGATGTGACCGGCGTGGATACCACCAAAGTGCGTGCCGCTTACAATAACGGTGTGCTAGCTATCGCCCTGCCCAAGTATGTAAAGCCGCAGCCCACCGCCCAGACGATTTCCATTGACTGATAAATCCAGCCATCCATTTCGCAAGATTGCCTTTTTCTTTTTGTCCTGTATATATTTCGTCTCCTTCCCATCCTCCTATCCCCGCCACTCGCCAGCAGGCTGTGAGATAAGGCCCCGGAATGATGCGTAGTGGGGCCCGACAAAGTTGGGGCTGGCCGCAGCACTCGGTGTTCCGGGCACTTTATCTCACAGCCTGCGTCCGGGTTCCTTTCCCTACCTTACTTATTTTTTTATTATCTTCCCCGTTCTTCCCGCTATAAAAACGAAAACCGCCTGTACTATTGAGCATCCGCTCGCCCGGTACAGGCAGTTTTTTATTTTTTAAATTGTTTTGCTGGCCACGTTACGCCGGCAGCTTGCTGTTCAGGAACTGCACCCCAACGCCAAGCAGGTTCGGCCCCAGGTGTACGGCCAGGGTGGCGTCAATTTTGCCGTGCAGCACACGGTGGGCGTTGGGCAGCGCGCGGGTCAGAGCTGCTTCCAGCGCTGCGCCCTCTTCCGGCACATTGCCATCGCACACGACCAGGTTATACTCCTCGCCGGGGTGTTTGGCTGCCAGCTCCGTTGCCAGCTCAATCAGCCGCTGCTGCACACCGCGGCGGCCGCGCACCTTGGCGGCGGTGGAGATCATGCCGTCCTTGCGGTCAAAGGTCAAAATCGGTTTGATCTGCAAAAGTCCCCCCGCCAGCGCTGTGGCGCGGCCAATGCGGCCGCCGCGCTGCAGGTACTCCAGCGTATCCAGCGAAAAATACACCACCGTGTCATCGATCAGCCGCTTGGTCAGTTCGCACAGCGGGTCAAACGCCACACCGCGCACCGCATAGCGCGCCACCTGAACCGCCAGTGCACCTAGACCGATGCTGGCGCTTTTGCTGTCGAACACTTTCACGGTCAGCTCCGGGTGTTCCTCGGCGGCAAGACGCATCAGGTTGTTGGCGCTGGAAAGGCACTCTGCAATCATCAGCACGATCACATGGGTGTAGCCCTGGCGGGCGATCGCGCTGTACACATCCTCAATATCCTGCGGGCGGGGCAGGCTGGTTTTGAAATTCTCGTTTTTCTGGCGGGCATAGATCGTTTCTACCGTAATATCAATGTTATCGCGGTAGCTCTCGGTCCCACTTGTCACCACCAGCGGCACACAGAAAATGGGGTATTCTTTCAGATATTCCTGCGGCAGATCGCAGCAGGTATCGGTAATAATGGCGATCTTATTGGCTGCTTCCATTCTATTCTCCTCGATCAAAACACAAAGCCGGGCAGCGCAGCGCATTGACGGGCTGCGTTTACTTCTTTTGTATTAAAAGATATTATACCCCTGTTTTTTTGCCGCGTCAAACAGATATGCTGTTCAAACGGCAGCAAAGCGTGTATAATAAAAGGCATGTTCCCCACCGCAAAATTGTTGCTGATAAAAGGAGTATTGTACTATGCTGAATCCCGGAATCAAAGGCAGCGCCAGCGTTGCCGTAACCGCCGCCAATACCGCTGCCGCCATGGGCAGCGGTGAGCTGAATGTGATCGCCACCCCCCGCCCTTGCCGCATTGGTTGAAAAAGCCTGCTGGCAGAGCGTTGCCCCGGAGCTGGACCCCGGCTGCGGCACCGTTGGCACCAAGCTGGAACTGGCCCACAACGCCCCCACACCCGTTGGCATGATGGTGCGCTGCGAAAGTGAACTGACCGCCGTGGACGGCCGCAAGCTGACCTTCAGCGCCGTGATGTATGACGACGCCGGCGAAGTTGGCCGCGCCACCCACGAGCGCTTTATCATCCAGAACGAAAAGTTCCAGAAGAAAGCCGACGCCAAAAGGCCGCCGAATAATCATTCCGGCAATTCAAAGCACTCATTTCCAACAGCCCCACCCGCATTTTACGGGTGGGGCTGTTGCTTTGCGCAGGGGCTTGTCCGCAATGCTTTTTTGCCGTCGAAGTCCGCTTGTTTTTCCGCCTTTACCGGGCGTTTTGGGGCTTCTGCGCACAGCGGCAAAAAGTGCGGGTGCCCTCCGATACAATAATAACACCATGCACACAGCATGGTTGAGGGAGGGATCACCATGCAAAACACACCAGCCACATCATCCACCGCGCCGCGCATCCGGCAGGCTGTGCGCACCGCCAACGCCAAAACGGCACCGCCCGCCTTGCCCCGCGCCCCGCTTTTGCACGGGCTGAACCGCGCCGTGTTATGGCAGCTTGCCGCCTGCGGTACCGGGCTGCTTCTCAGTGCCGGGCAGGTTTACGGCGGGGCCGCGCCCCTTTGGCCTTGGCCTGCTGCTGGGCTGCGGCAATACATATGCCCCCGCCGCCGCGCTGGGCTGCCTGGCCGGGCTGCTATTGTTCCAGCCGCTGGATACCGCCTTGAAGCTGGCGGGGGCCTGCATCGGGGCGCTGACCGCCCGCATTGTGGGCCGCCAGCTGGGCCAGACCGGCTTTTTGCCCGGCGCGGCCTGCGGGGTGGGCGTTCTGCTGTTGGAACAGGGGCTTGTCACCCTGGTGGGCGGCGCAAGCCCGGCGGATACGGCCAGCCTGCTGTGCTCCGCCGCGCTGGCCGTGCTGGTGGGGCTGGGCATCCACAAGCTCCACATCGGCACCCCGCGCGGAGCCTGCCTGTGGGCCGCCATGGCCGCCGCCTGTTTGCAGCGCGCTGCCCTGCCGGGGTTTGCACCGGGGCTGGCGGGGGCGGCGTTCTGCATTTTGTGCTGTGCCTGCGCGGGCAGCCTGGAGCACACCGCCGTACTGGCTCTTGTACTTGCCATGGCCCTGACCGCTGCCGCCCCGGCGCTCTGTTTTGCCGCGCTGGCCGGCTGCGGGCGGGCTGGGGACAGCGGTCTTTTGCCCCGGCGAGCGCCGCAGCGGGGCCGCCGTATTTGCTGCCGGGTGTGCGCTGGGGGCGCTGGTCGCCCCCAACCTGACCGGCGTACTCACCCTCGGTCTTGCCGCCGGGGCCGGGCTACTGGGCTTTCTGCTCTGCCCGGAGCAGGCTCTGCGGGCGGTGTTTCCGCCGCCTACCCCACCGGTCGGCACCCAAAGCCTGACCAGCGCGGCACGCAAACTTTCCGGCGTGGCAGATACCTTATCCGACATTGCCGAAACAGTGAACGCTGTATGCAGCTGCCAGATGCCGCCCCGCGGCGAAAGCTATGACTATGTGGTAGAGTTCTGCGCCCAGCACCTGTGTCAGAACTGCGCCCGCCGCAATACCTGTTGGGTTCAGGGGTATTCCACCGCCATGGATGGGCTGTACGCCCTGCGCGGCGCGCTGGAACACAACGGCCGCGTGGAGCTGGAGGACCTGCCGGGGCAGCTTTCCACCTGCGTCCACCCGGCGGACCTGTGTGCCACCGTCAGCCACGGTTACCGGCTATGGTGCAGCCGCCGCCAGACCCGCGCCCGCGCCGAATTGCTGCGCACCGCCCTGACCGAGCAGTACAGCGCCATGGCCACAGCTTTAGCCCAAATGGCCGCCCGCCTGGGCCGGGCTGGCCTGCCGGACCCCCGGCGCGAAGCCCGCACCACCCAGTTGTTTGCTTCTCTTGGGCTGGAACCACTGGAATGTACCGTCCTGACTGATTTGGCCGGGCGGGTTACCGCCGCCGTTACCCTGCCCCGGACCAGCTTTACCCCCGGCGAGTGCCGCGCCCTGGCCGAGGAAATGGGCCGCATCTGCCGCCGGGACTTTGATTCACCGGAAGTAACCAACTGCCGCACCGTGACCATGCTGCATTTTGGCGAACGCCCGCTCTACCGCGCCGTGTTCGGCCTGGCCAGCCGCCCTGCCCCGCCGGAAACCGTGAGCGGGGATGCCTGCCGTCAATTCTGCGACAGTGCAGGCCGCGCCCAGATGCTGCTGTGTGACGGTATGGGCACCGGCAAGCCCGCCGCCGTGGACGGCCAGATGGCCGCCAAACTGACGGCCCAGCTGCTGCAAGCCGGGTTTGCCGCCGAAAGCGCTGCCCGGCTGGTCAACGTGGCACTGGGCCTGAAAAACGCAGGGCAGGGAAAGCGGTGCAACGCTGGACCTGCTGACGCTGGACCTGTACACCGGGCGGGCCGGACTGTTCAAAGCGGGGCGGCCCCCAGCTTTTTATGCCGGGCAGGCGTTGTGCGCACGCTGGATGGTGCCAGCCTGCCCATGGGGGTGCTGCCCACTGTAACGGGCCGTTCCACCGCCTTAACGCTGGATGTGGGCGACACCGTGATGATGGTCAGCGACGGTGCTTTGTGCGATGGCTCCGCCTGGCTGTGTGACCAGCTGACCCTGAGCACCCGGCTGGGCCAAAGCCCGCAGCAGACCGCCGAAGCCGTTGCCGCCAGCGCTGTGCGCCGCAGTGGGGCACGCCAGGATGATATCACCGTGGCCATTGTGCGGCTGGAACGGCAGAAAAGCTGACAGCAAACCTGCATCATTCAAACAGCGCAGGAATTGTGCGGTACCCCTTGGAACGGATTTCTATTCCTGCTATGGCAAAATCACGGCGGCGGCAGCGCCCTGCCATTGCACGCACCAACGCACCAATTTTGCGCCGTGCCTGCTCGCTCATTATTCGTTCACAAATATTTTCAAAAATATTCAAAAAAACTGTTTATTTTAGGCAAAAAGTGTGGTAAAGTAAAAACATGCCAAATGTGGAGCATACCACATCACAATAAATACATATGCCGGGTGGGGAGAGCTTATCCCGGCGCGAAAAGAGGTTTGTAAGACAATGGAATACGCCAGTAAGGACATTCGCAACATTCTTGTGGCCGGCCACGCAGGCTGCGGCAAAACGACTTTGACCGAATCCCTGCTGTATTTGAGCGGTGCAACTGAGCGCATGGGCCGTGTTGAGGACGGCACCACCGCCAGCGATTTTGACCCCGAAGAAGCACGCCGCAAAGCATCGCTGAATTCCAGCGTGATTCCCGTGGAAAGTAACGGCACCAAGTTCAACCTGATTGATGTTCCCGGCCTGTTTGATTTTGAAACCGGCGCTGCCGAGGGCATCACCGCTGCGGAAAGTGTCCTGATCTGTGTTTCTGGCCGTTCCGGCCTTACCGCCGGCGCAGAAAAGGCCTATAAACTGGCACTGAAAAACAACAAGGCCCGCATGGTGTTCGTAACCAAATCTGACCTTGAAAATTCTGACTACTTCAAGATTCTGGAACAGTTGAAAATTAAGTTCGGCCCTTCTATCTGCCCCTGTGTTGTGCCTGCCCGCCTGGACGATGGCACCGTGGCTTACATCAACCTGTTCAGCCAGAAGGCATTCAAGTACGAAAGCGGCAAACAGGTGCAGATCGACCTGCCTGATATCGGCCACCGCTTTGAGGGGCCTGATCCAGGCTATGTACGAAGCCATTGCCGAAACGGACGAGACCCTGATGGAAAAGTTCTTTGAGGGCGAGCCATTCACCACCGAAGAGATCGTTACCGGCATGGCCGCAGGCGTGCGCAGCGGCCAGATCACCCCGTGTTCTGCGGCTCCGCCGTCAACCTGCAGGCATTGGATATGCTGCTGTACAACATGAAGGAGTTGCTGCCCAGCGCCGCAACCGCCGCTGTTGTTGGCGAAAACGCTGACAGTGAGCCGGTTGAAATCACTGTGGACGACACCGCCCCCACCTGCGCTTATGTGTTCAAGACCGTTGCCGACCCGTTTGTGGGCAAGCTGAGCTTTATCAAGGTCCTGTCCGGCAAGCTGAGCGCAACCAGCAACGTCATCAATGCCCGCACCGGCCAGCCGGAGCGCCTGGGCAAAACATTGACCGTATGCGGCAAAAAAACAGACCGACACCCCCCGCCATTGTGGCCGGTGATATTGGCGCAGTTGCCAAACTGGCCACCGCCAAGACCGGCGATGCCCTATGCGATCCTGCCCGTGTTGTCACCCTGCCCGCCCCCAGCTACCCCGTTGCCTGCTACCGCATGGCTGTCAGGGTTGCCAAAAGGGCGATGAAGGCAAGGTTTCCGGCGCGCTGGCCCGCCTGATCGAAGAAGATCCGGCCATTTCCTTTACCGTTGACCCCGAAACCAAGCAGCAGATCATCAGCGGCCTGGGCACCCAGCACCTGGAAGTTGCCGTTGCCAAGCTGAAGAACAAGTTTGGCGTTGAGATCACGCTGGAAGTTCCGCGCGTACCCTACCGCGAATCCATCCGCAAGAGCTGCAAGGCCCAGGGCCGCCACAAGAAGCAGACCGGCGGCCACGGCCAGTTTGGCGATGTGTGGATCCAGTTCGAGCCCATTCCGGGTGAGGACGTTGAATTTGCCGAAAACGTGTTCGGCGGCAGCGTGCCGAAGAACTTCTTCCCGGCAGTAGAAAAAGGGTGTGCGGCAGGCAGCCGAGCACGGCGTTCTGGCCGGGTACCCCATGGTTGGCCTGAAAGCCACCCTGCTGGACGGCAGCTATCACCCGGTAGACTCCAGCGAAATGGCGTTCATCATGGCCGCCAAGCTGAGCTACAAGGCCGCCATCCCCGAAGCCGGCCCCTGTTCTGCTGGAGCCCATCGGCACCCTGAAAGCCCATGTACCCGCCGACAACACCGGCGACATTATGGGCGAGGTCCCAAGCGCCGCGGCCGCGTGCTGGGCATGAACCCGGACGAGGACGGCGAGCAGGTTGTGGAAGCCGAAGTGCCCATGAGTGAAATGCAGGACTTTACCACCTTCCTGCGTCAGCTGACCCAGGGTCGCGGATGGTTTACCTTTGATTTTGTCCGTTACGAAACCCTGCCCCAGATGCTGGAAGCCAAAGTCATCGAGCAGGCCAAAGCCCTTGGGAACTTTGCGGAAGAAGAAGCCTGATTATAGAAAAAAAAGAACCGGTGCAAAGGAGGGTGTCCGTAAAACAGTTTCAGTCCCGGCAGTAATGTCTGCCGGGACTGTTCTTGTATATATTGTAGCCATATGATATGATTAAACAGACCGATAAACTTGAATTTACAAACATTGAAAGGAGTTATTATCATGTTGAAATTGTTTAAAAATCTATTTGGATTCCTTATGAAGATAGCACTGTTTATCCTACTGTTGCAAAAGCACAGCAGGCAATTATCAAATATTGTGAAGATAACGGATTTTTTATATGAATTTACTGCAGATGATGAAGTTGTTATAGATGGAATTAAACATGAAATATATCGTGGATATGACTCTGGAAGTCGAGGAAACTATGGCATTAAATGTAGAGAGAAGTAACTCTACAAATCACAATTTGTTGAACTGATAAAGAGCGCACTTCTATACACCTTTCGGTGTACTGTACGGTCTGCAATTTTGCGCAGCACCAAAGCCTCCCCTTGTGTAAAAGGGAGGTGGCACGGCGTAAGCCGTGACGGAGGGATTGTCATGCAGCCAAAGCACAATAAGCAGTTGGTTCCTTTGGCAAAACAGCTGCGAAAAAGAAATGACCAAGGAAGAACGGCACCTATGGTATGATTTTCTGCGGTCCTACCCTGTCCGTTTTTCCAGACAAAAGGTGTTGGGAAAATATATCGCTGACTTCTATTGCGCAGAAGCAAAGCTTGTCATTGAGTTGGACGGTTCTCAACACTATGAGGATAGAAACATCAAAAAAGATGCAGACCGCACCGCTTTTCTGGAGGGATATGGTCTGAGAGTCATCCGTATTCCCAACAACGATGTCGGCAGAAATTTCCGTGGGGTCTGCGAGTATATCGATATTGCGGTAAAACAATCCCTCAGTCAGCTTCGCTGACAGCTCCCTTTGCACAAGGGGAGCCCTGGGCGCTGCCGCGCCAGTGCATAACATATAAAAAACCGGCCTATGATCGTAACCATAGGTCGGTTTAACTGTTTTACGAACCCCGCCCAAACTGCACCGGTTCTTTTTTGCTAATTTCTCATTTCTAATTCCTAATTACCTTCAACTCCTACTTTCTGCCTTTTACCTGCCTTCCATCCATTCGCATATTGCTTCATAATACGCCTTTGCGGCCTGTTTAGCGCCGCTGGGGGTGGCAAGGCGGGCGGCATCCTGGGGGTTGGTCAAAAAGCACTGCTCCACCAGCACCGCCGGGCAGTCGGCGTCCGCCAAAAGGCGGAAGGTCGGTTCATTGTGCGGGGTCTCGTCGCTGGATTCATACACCATGCGGTTATCGTATGTATCAAAATAAATGTACCGCACACCATCCTGCCCGCGCAGGGGCTGGCCGGTCTGGGTGATCTTCTGGGCGGTCAGGCGGGCCAGGGCCACGCTCTCGTCATGGTATTGCTGCCCCGGCGGAATGGCGTAACATTCAAAGCCGCTGGCCGTGCCGCTCGGATCGGAATTGCCATGGATAGAAAACAGCAGCACTGCACCCGCGTCGTTCGCGCGCTGGGCGCGTTCCGCCGGTTCCACGCGCGGCATATCGCTGTTCTGGCTTTCTTCCTCGGTAATGGTCAGCACCGGGGCATAGCGGCCATCCTGCTCCAGCAGGTTTTACCAGCTCGTTGGCCACCTGCCAGGTCATCTCGTACTCCCACAGGCCGCTGCCCTCGCTGCCGGGGTCAGTGCCGCCGTGGCCGGGGTCGATTGCGATTACCGGCAGGTTCTTGTTCTGCACGGTGGTAAAAATCTTCTCTGTCAGCGTGCTGCCCTCTGCCGCAGCGCTCATCACCCCCGCGTGGGGCAAAATCACCCCACAGTAACGGCCACCAGCGCAAACGCGAAGAGGAACATCCCTGTGCGCGCGTGCCGCTTCCAGCCGCGCCGCACTGGACGGCGGGCAGGCTGCTTTTTTCTGTAAACTGCCATCTTTTCTTCCTTATAACTCTATGGCGCCCCCGCATCCGCCTGGCGGTTTGTGTGCTGCCCTGCCGGATGCGGTTCTGCCTTATCTTTAAGGCAACACCGCACAATTCCCGCCTTACGGCTTAAGCACCGCTCCGGCGGCTGCGGCACGGCATCTGCGTTGCCAAAATGCTCGATAAGACATCCAGTATTATCTGCGCTTTTGGCTTTAGCATCTGCCGCACCTCGCTCGCCGTATCGGCACTTAGAATTATGCGGTATTGCCTTAATCTGCCCCTGCCCTGTGATGCAGGGGAAATGTTCTCGTTCCTGGTTTCACTCAATAAAACGATGCAGCTCTGCGTTTTGTTACAACTTTTTGTGCGGAAATTTTTTTCCTATTGACTCTGGAGATTCATTCCTCGCCGACTGCCAGCTCGCTCAGGTTCTGCACACTGCCTTCGATATAATCAGAATAGGCATAACTCTCCCCCGCGTCCGCTTCGCTGGCTTCCAGCGCGGGAGCGGGCAGGTTCAGGTCCTGCGGGTCACAGTCCAGCCCAAAGCGCACCCGCAGCAGCGGCGCCATAATCTCTGGGTCCCACACAATCGCGCCAACGCTGTTCGTCTGCACCGCGTAAGCACTGGGGATGGTAAACACCACCTGTTCTGCCTGCAGGCTCTCCGCGCTGGCGGCAAGTTGCATCAGGGTATCCATATCCAAATTGGTCTGCATATAGGGCATAATGACCGGCACCAGCTTGGCGGCATCCACCAGGGGTACAGCTTTGGGCATACCGCAGCAATCCGGCAAACACGCTGCGCAGCACGCGCTGGCGATCCATATCACCATACGCATAACTGCGGCGTTCCCGCACCAGGAACTCCACCGAGCTGCGATCCAACAGGTACCTGCCTTTGGGCAGGTAGGAACCGCCGTTCTCTATTTCCTGCGGAATATCCACTTCTACCCCGCCGATGTACTCCACAATATCGCCCAGGCCGTTCAGATCCATGCCAAGATAGCCATCCACCGGCAGGCCGGTCATGGCGGTGATTTCATCGCAAAGTCCCTGCAGACCGCCTGTCTCCCTGGCTACGGCATTGATACGCCCCGTTGTGCTGCCCTGGCCGGTGGGGTTTGCGGCGTTTTCTTCCCCCTCGCCTGCTTCCGCCTGGCCGGTGCTCCACCCCACATACAGGCTGGGCGGAACCTGCAGCACCTCCAGCTTGTTCCGGTCACAGTCCCACTGCAGATACAGGATCATATCCGTCAGGCCGATCTCTTCTTCGCCGTCCTCCGCCGAACGGTCATACCCGGCCACCACCAGGCTGATGGTACCTGTATAAGGCTCCGCCGGGTCGGGCTGGCCGGTCAGCAGCTGGCCGATGGGGTTTACACCCGCTGCAGCCGCCGATGTTTTATGCCTGGTATACCATCTTTCCGCCAGCCAAACGGCCGCCAGCACTGCCAACAATATCAGGACCACCGCAACTATTTTGCGATATTTTGCGCTTTCCTGTTTGTATCTTGCCACCCTGCGCACCAGCCTTTCCAAATCCACCATCGTTATCTGTATCATATCCTGTACTGGTATCAAAGTTGTAGCAAAAGATGACCAAAACGTACATAAATTGCAATTTTTATACACGATAAAACGTTATTTTTTTTTTTTGTCAAAAACGCCGGGAAATTTCATTTTTTCGATTGCCAAATATTGACATCAGTGGAAATTAAAGGTATACTGTGTATACAAAAAGCGTTGGTGTCGCTTTTTCCAGGTGATGTACTACGTATGAAAGAGGTTAGCCTATGAAATCTACTGGAATCATCCGCAGTGTTGACAGCTTAGGCCGTTTTGTTCTGCCCAAGGAACTGCGAGATTCGTTTGGTATCACCACTGATACTCCCATTGAAATCTTTACCGATGGTAATACCATCCTGCTGCGCAAGTACCGCGCAGACGGCTGCTGTGACCTGTGTGGTGAAGTAACCGGGGATAGCATTCTTTTCCGCGGCAAGCGCATCTGTGCAGCCTGCCGCAAGGAGCTTGCCAAACTGTAAGCTCTGCCGCACCGTTCACCCTTATACAAACACTGCCTGTCCCAATCCCTTTGGGGCAGGCAGAATTTTGTTATTTTGCAGCGGCATCCGGTTCAGGCATTGTGCTTGCGGATGACTTCCTCACTGTTCTTGATCAGGTTCATCAGGCTGGTGGCGTGGCGCGGGTAATCCCTGGCCAGGGTCTCGGTATTCATCTCAAAGGCAGCGGGGTCGGGGCATGCGCCGTTCTCCCCGCCATGGTGGCCGAAAGCTCACCTTCCTGCAAGAACATGGCGGCGTCGGCGTCACGCTCCCAGCGGGCGGGCGTTACGCGGAACATGCTGGCCATTGCCCGGCGCAGCCTGGTACAGGCGGCGGAACATACGGTAGACGGCCAGCATCAGATAATTCCTGACGGAGGTAACCACCCGCTTATCCCCTGCACTGATCCAACCGGCCAAACAAAATGTCCAGCGAATTTTCAATCAGCTTTTTTTTATACATGGTGGGCAGCACGCTGCCGCGGTAAATGCTGCCGGAGGTTGCGCCGCCGGCATCGGGCAGTTCTTCCACCTTGATGGTCTGACCGCTGCGCTCTGCGCTGCGCCCCAAAAGGTAGTCACAGGAAACATTATAGTAATCCGCAATCTGCACCACAAATTCAAGGCCGCATTCCCGGATGCCTTTCTCATAATGGGAAAGCTGCGCCTGGCTGATGCCAAGCTCCTGCGCCGCCTGTTTTTGGGTAATGCCCCGCTCTTTGCGCAGCAGGGTAATGATGCGGTTAAATTCCATTGCCATCTTGTTGCCATCCTTCACACTTTACCAGAACGCAGCGCGCAAAGGCCGCACAGGGTTTGCGCTACATCGCCAGGGGCGCAGGGGCCGGACATTCCGCCGGTTCCTGCAGCACCCCCGCCGTTCTGTTTTCCGCCTTGCGGGTTTGCACCGCTGCCTGCCGCCTTACACCCTGCCGGGCTTGCGGCAGATAAAGACCCCAAAATGCGCAGAAATCCCCAAAGCACACCGGAATGTAGCTTAAGGGTTCGCTGCGCCGCGTTGGGCCGGGTAGGCATCCTATTGGCAGGAACCGCGCTTTTGTGCGCCGCTTTTGGCTGCGGCACAAATGCGGGCTCTACTGCATTCTACATGGTGTAAATTATATCTGCCAAAAAACGATTTGTAAACATCAAATTCGCCAATTTTTGTCAATTTTTTCGGTATTTCCTTCAAAGCGGGCCAAACAAACTAGATATTGACATTTCGCGTGTTTTTCCTGTACAAATATTGTGTGTCTTTTTTTACCCGTTCTTATTTTGTAATCTTTTTTGTAATCTTTTTTTTTTGCAACATATATCCGTCAGGAGGTTTTGTTTTTGAAATATTATAAACTGCATCTGATCCGCCACGGCCTGACCCAGGGCAACCTGGATGGCCGCTATATCGGCAGCGGCACAGACCTGCCCCCTGTGCGCGGAGGGCCGCGCCCAGCTGGAGGAGCTGAAAGCCAAGTTCCAGTATCCGGATGTTCCGCTTGTGTTCTGCTCCCCCATGCTGCGCGCCCAGCAAACAGCGGAAGTGCTGTTCCCCAACGCCAAACTCACGATTTTGCAGGACCTGCGGGAGATGAACTTTGGCAAGTTTGAAAACCGCCCCATCACTGAACTGGTCAAGGACCCGGAATTTGCCCAGTGGATGGACCCCACCAGCCGCACCAACCCCGATGGTGCCGAGGACCGCAAAGCTTTCTACGACCGCACCAACGTGATGCTGATGAAGCTGTTTGAATACCAGCTGCGCACCCATACCGAGGAAGCTGCCTGCATCACCCACGGCGGCGTGATCATGAACATGATGGCCAACCACGTTTTGCCGCAGCACAAGCCGGAGGAATGGATGACTGACCCTGGCTGTGGCTACAGCCTGCGCCTGGACGCCGAAATGTGGATGCGCGACCATATTGCCGAAGCCTTTGACATTGTGCCCTACGGCTACCTGGACGGTGCGGAAGAGTAATCCCGTCAACACCGCCAATATCAACCAAATGCCGCCCCTGTTTTGGCAGGGACGGCATTTTATATTTAGGGCATCACCGCACAATTCCCGCCTAACGGCTCAAGCACCGCTCCGGCGGCTGCGGCACGGCATCTGCGTTGCCAAAATGCTCGATAAGACATCCAGTATTATCTGCGCTTTTGGCTTAGCATCTGCCGTACCTCGCTCGCCGTATCGGCACTTAGAATTATGCGGTATTGCCTTAGGTTTTCTGTTGTGGGTCAGCCTGCGTTTTTCCCCGTTGGCTGAATCCGGTTCGCTCTGGGGTTCCTCGGCGCTATCGGCGGCGGGCTCGGTGTTCCCGTCGGGTTCCTCCGCGGGCTGCAAAGCGGCAAGCTCGGCAGCGGCGGCATCATAGGCCGCCTGGGCCTCCGCCACACGCTGGCTGGCGGCATCGTCATCGGAGCTGTCTGCCGTTCCGGCTGCATCCTGCTGGGCCTGCAGGGCTTCATTCAGGGCAGTCTGGGCCTGGTTCAGCTTGTCCTGGGCATCCGCAAGGGCCTGAGCGTGCTGCTGTGCCTGTTCAGCAGCCTCGGCGGCTTCATCCGGCACAGCACTGTCCAGCAGGGCCGGTTTTCCGGCAATGCCTGCTCGTTACCGTCCCCGTCCAGCAGGCGCAGGGGCTTGGCCATAGTAGCCGCCCCAAATGGCAAGAAAGCTCTTGCCGGGGTTCACATCCAGCGTTTTACCACTGGCATCGGTCAGCTGCAACGGCGCTGTGGCATCGCCCTTGGTCCACTGGATGGTCTCCCATCCGCCTTTTGTCAGGTAGATGCCGGTGCCTCCGGTCAGGTCATACTGGCGGGTCACGCCGTCATCCTTTACGCCGGAGGAAGCATACAGCACAAACACATTGGTGAACGCTGCCTGCTCGTTATTGCCCGCATCCATCATGGGGTGCGCCATCGGCATTGTTTTTCAGGTACAGGCCCACTTCCGGCGAGTAAACCAGTTCTTCGGTATCCTTGTTGGAAAAGGTGATATACAGGCTTTTGGCATTCTGCTGCTCCGGGTCCTTGCGCTGGACAAAGTGGAACAGCGGCATGTTGGCACCGGCGGTATCAGTGTTATAGGTTGCCAGGCCGGTGTTGATCAGATCTTTTGTGGTGTACCAGCAGTTTTCCTCCCGGTAGCCGCTGTTGGCGCGGTCCTCGTCAAAGGCAAAACCTGCGGTGCCCGCATGGTAGCCGTCCAGATCCTGGTATTGCAGCACGTTCAGCAGGTTGGAAGCATACACGCTTTTGTTAATGTGTACCGGAACGGCATTCAGCGGCAGCACTAGCTGTAGCGGCAGATCCCGCCCTGGGGCCACCGGGCCGGCTTTTTCCACGCTGTCCACACTGGCAAACACCGCGGTCAACCCGGCAGTCTTGCCCTCGGTCACGCCCTCAATCAGCACATCCGCAGCGGCAATGCCCCACTGGGGGGTGCTGCCATCCCCGGTGCGGATGCTGACCGCCACCGGGCGCTGGTTGGTATAATCGCCCTGCTCCCCGGTCAGGGGGTTCGCTTCGGGTTCCGGCGTTGGGGTGGGTGCTTCTGTCGGCTCTGCTGTGGGCTGCGCTGTGGCCGCTGCGGCTCCTTCCGCCGGGGCGCAGCCTGCCAGCAGCACAGCCAGCGCCAGGGCTGCGGCACACAGGGGGTATTTTTTTTTGTTTGAACGCTCAGTCATACAGACTCCTGTTATAAAAAAGTACCCGCCCTGCGGGCGGGCACTTTAGACTGTCGAAAAAAAAATTCTAAAAGCCATTCCAAGCGGCAGACATGCGCCGACGCTTGAACACCTTGCGAGCAAAAAAAGGCATGAGAACATGCTTTTTTGCAATAGAGTGGTTTCAAAGGAGAGGTACAGGAGCGTGGCGCTCCGGCGTCACGCTCAATCCGCCCAGGGGATATCCTCACCGCTGTCATCGCTGGCGGTGTCATCTGCGCTGCTCTGGTCGGCGGTATCCTGCTGCGGGGGTGTTGTCCTGCTGGGGGCAGACTCCGCGCTCTGGCTGTCATTGCTGGTATTGGTGGTGGTGCTGCTCTGGGTGGTGCTCTGGGTATTGCTTTCGGTGTTGCCCACAGCCTGGTTGTTGCGCGCTGCGCTGACCAGGTCGGTGGTGGAAGTCCCCAGGCTTTCACCCGCCTTGGCGTCGGCATCAATGGAAGTGTTGGAAGCGCTTACCGTTGCGGCATCCAGGTCCAAGTCGGCCAGGTCGCCCACCTTCAGGTTGATGGCTTCGTCCACATCCACAATGGTCACATAGCTCTTGCCAATATTGATCTCGCAGGGGGTATCGCTGCACTGGCCGTTTTCATTCAGATAGTACAGGCGCAGGGCTTCCAGCGGGGTACCCTTCTGCCAGTAGATCTTTTCGCACTTGCCGCCATAGAAGTAATAGCCGATGCCGCCCCAGCTGTATTCTACATACTGCAGGTCCGTGGTTTCGTGGCCGGGGTAGGTGTGAATATCGGTGAACAGAACGATCACATTGGGGAATTGCAGCTGATAATCGTTGTACTCTTCGTCAATGGTATCACGCCAGTTGCCGGAGAAGTTCTGCTGCATCAGGTAGACGTTGTTGGTGTTATCGTACAGGAAACGGGTCTTGTAGGACTGGCTGTGGCTGATCTCCACATATTCGCCGTCCTTCACCACCGGGCCGTCCTTGGTGGTCAGCTGGGAATCCTGGGACTGGGTCAGGTCACGCACCGGGTTATCCTGGCGGTAATCCACAAAGTTAAAGAAAGTGGAATTGTAGGTGCGGTTCATATCCACATTTTTGTTGGTGATATACTTTTCAATGTTTTCGCCGCTGGTGTACATCGTGTGTTCCAGTGCCAGGCCGTTGCCATAGCTCAGGCCGCGCCAGTTCACACGGTTGTAATCACGGTAGCCGGAAGCACCATCGTTGTTGTTCAGCAGGCCGTAATCATAATCCAGGGCGTACTGCTGCATGACGACCGACTGGCCCTCGTGGATATACAGCGCCTGCCAGGGCAGGATCAGACGGAAGAACTGGTCACGGCCGGAACGGATGGGGCCAATCTCATCAATATCGTGGTAATCATTGAACACCGGCATAAAGCGGGTGATGCCGCCTTCCACCTTGATTTCAAACAGCATCTGCGCCTTGGAAAGGCCACGCTGCGGGCGGGCGTCCACAAGATTGTTCACCATAAGGGCGGTAATGCGCTGGCCCTCGGGATAATTTTCGCCTTTAGCCTCGCCGGTCAGCACGTTGGCTTCATACGGGGGCAGGGTCGGGGTGGGTTCCGGGGTAGCCTCGGCCTCGCTGCTGGCGGCGTTGGATTCCGGCGTAATGGGCGAGATTTGATCATCGGTTTTGCCGCAGGCAACCAGGATCGCACAAGCTGCCATAACGGCCAGAGTGCAAAGGATATTACGTTTCATCGGTTGGGTCCTCTTTTCTGCTCATACAGCTGGATGGATAAAATCCTGCCCGGCCCAAAGCTCCGGGCAACGTATAGATTTATTGTACTTGTTTTGTAATGATTTGTAAAGATTAAAACCAGATTTTACATGTCACCGCGGCATACCGCCCACACCCCCACTCGCATTTTTTTGTTGCTCTTGGCCGCCAACACTGATATAATAAATAAGTATCTTTCAAGCGCAGTGATTGTTAAAACAAAGGAGATTCTACCGCCATGGGACTTTTTTTTCTCTTCTGACCGCTTTACCCGTCCCGGACCGGGCGTGCGCCCGGACGCCCCGCGCAAAAAGGGTGTTGCCCGCCTGGCCGAAATTATGGGCCGCGATATGTGGAACTTTTTCCGCGCCGGTTTCCTGGCTTTCCTGGGCTGCCTGCCTTTTTTATTATCGGTATGTTTTTGCCGTTGAAACGCACGCGCTGCTGTTCATGCTGCTGGCTGGTATCATCGGCGGCCTGATCGCAGGCCCGGAGCTGAGCGCCATGGCTGATACCGTGCTGCGCAGCCTGCGCGATGAACCTGGCTACTGGTGGGAAACCTACCGCCGCGTGTGGAAGCGCAACGCCAGGGAAAGCCTGGTTCCCGGCATGCTGACCGGTCTGGTGCTTTCGATGCAGATCTTTACCCTGTTCCACATGTCGGTCATCAGCGCCGGTATTGTTACCTGGGTGCTGCTGATCCTAAGCTTTGTGGTAACGCTGGGCTTGGAAAGTTACATCTGGCCGCAGATTGCCCTGCTGGATCTGCCGCTGTACGGCATTTTGAAAAACAGCCTGCTGCTGTTCTTGGGCTACCTGCCCCGCAGCCTGGGTGCCATCGCCATCAAAGCCGTGTATTGGGGCACCATTTTGCTGTTCTTCCCGCTGACGACGATCATTCTGCCGTTCACCAACTTCTGGCTGCCGATGCTTCCTGCCCTGCTGTGCATCTACCAGCCGCTGAACAAGTGCTTTACCATCGAAAGCACCATCAACAAGATGCGCGAAGACGAACTGAACGCCGCCCTCGCCAAAGATAACGAGCCCCTGCCCGAAGACCCCACCGAGAAAGCCGAAGAATCCACCGAAGCTTCCTCCGACGACTCTTCCTCCGGCGTCCAGTAATCCATTTACTAAACGATATAAAAAAGCGCACAGCGCCCGATCTATCGGCGCTGTGCGCTTTCCATTGCTAATTTCTAATTATTTAATGTAATTTACCCCCATGATCGCCACCCCCAGCACAACCAGCACAACGCCGGTGGCGCGGTTCAGGGTGGCGGGGCTGGCCTTGTTGGCGAAGCGTGCGGCAATGCGCGCCCACAACAGCGTGGACCCCACACAGAACACCAGGCACCACAGGTCCGGCATACCGCCGATGGCAAAGTGGCTGACGGCACCGGTAAAGGCTGTAAAGGTCATAATGAATACGCTGGTGCCCACGGCGGTCTTGAGCTCATACCCCAGCACACTGGTCAGGATCAACAGCATCATCATGCCGCCGCCTGCACCGATAAACCCGCAGATAAAGCCGATCATCACACCACAGATCACCGACTGTACAAACCGCTTTTGGGGGTCTACCGCTTCCATTGCGTTCTTGGTGGTCATAACCGGCTTTACAATAAACTTAACGCCGAGCAGGAATGTCATAAATACCGAGAAACTGCCCATCGTGCTGTTGGGCACCTGGCTGGCGATCCAGCTGCCCACCATGGTAAAATGCACAAAACCGATACCATCATCAACGCCGTTGCGGATGTCCAGATTCTTGTTTTTCCCATAGGTATATGCGCTGACGGCACTTGCGAGCACGTCGCTTGCCAGTGCAATGCCTACAGCCTCGTAAGCGGGCATATCCAAAAAAGGTAATGAGCATCGGGCTGACGACCGCCGCCGCGCTCATGCCGGCAAAGCCGGTGCCAAGGCCCGCGCCGATGCCGGCAATAAAGCACACGATAAATTTAATCAACATTGTCATTGTTTTTATCCTCCAGATACTTTTCCACGTTTTTGCGGATGCGCTCCATGCTGCGCTGCATATGCTCCAGCTCTTCGGGGGTAAATCCATCCAACAGCGCCGCGCCAAACTGTTCCTGTGCGCTGCGCCCGGCCGCTATCATCGGCTGCGCGGGGTCACACAGGCGCAGGTGGGCGGTTTTGCGATTTTCCAACAGGTATTCCCGCCGCAGGCGACCGCGGGCTTCAGATTTTTGATTGCCGCCGACACCTGAGATTTTTGCTAAAAACGAACCTCCACAATATCGGTTGCCGTATCATAGCGGGTGTTGTTCGCTAAAAACAGCAAAATATCCAGCTCAATGCGCGTTAAGCCATATTTAGCGCACACCGGGCTGACAAATTCAGAATATAACGTTTTTACCGCGTTCTGTTGCTCCAGCGGGTTGACCAGCTGCATTTCGCATTCTCCTTTCTGTATTTTGTTCATTTTTGAACTATTTTATCACAGCTTTCTCTTTTGTCAAGAGGGGCACCAGCTGCCAGGTTTTTACACTTGTCACTTTAGCCGCTATTTTTGTTCATTGCTCGCTTCTCTGTTTTTTCGTTATGGTCATGGGCTTTACTTTCCCTGTCAACGCCCTCTGCCTGAAAGCGCACAGCTTTTGGCCCACTGTTCTTTTGCACGCCAGTCACAATGTATTTGTGCGCTCCATCTTTCATGCCGCTACTGTGAACGGCCCTTATACACAATACTATCAATTATTTTTACTTTTTGTCTTACCTATTAAAATAAGAATGTCACAAATGATTAAGGCAATACCGCATAATTCTAAGTGCCGATACGGCAAGCGAGGTGCGGCAGATGCCAAGCCAAAAGCGCAGATAATACTGGATGTCTTATCGAGCATTTTGGCAACGCAAATGCCGTGCCGCAGCTGCCAGGCAGTGCTTAAGCCGCAAGGCGGGAATTGTGCGGTGTTGCCTTAACCCATGATGGAATCTTTCCTTCACGGTGAAAAAAAACTGCCTGTCATTTTTATGTCCATAAGTAGCTTTCATGTGTATTCAGATTGCTGAAAATGCGTAATACATTAGTAAAACGTCACAAAAATCGAACACTAATTTTGTAGTGGGTTACGCGCTTAACCTTTGTAAATTTCACATTTATCATGTACCATATAACCATAATGCCACAGAAGAAGGAATGGAAATGACACAGAACAGGATTAGAATCGTAGATGTTGCAGATACGTTAGGTCTTAGTAGTATGTCAAGTAAGGAAAGCAATCCTTCCCTCACAACGATTCATCAGGAAGCAAACTTAAGGGCGAAAGCAGCAATTGAATGTCTGGAGGCAATGCGCGATGGAGCAGAATATAAGCCAGAAATCGTGTTACCGGTTGATTTAGTAAAAAGGGAAAGTACGAGGAAATTATAATGTCAAAATTTATGAAATCGTTGTGTAAAATAGCAATTCCTGTCACATTGCAAAGTATGCTGCAGGCATCATTTTCAATTGTTGACCAGATCATGATCGGGCAGTTAGGTGAAACAAATATATCGGCAGTTGGATTATGCGGTAATTTTTCACTGATTTTTTCAGTGATGATTGGTGCAGTAAGCACGGTTGCCGGGATATTAATTGCTCAGTTTATTGGTGCGGAAGAAAGCAAAGAGGCATGGTGCAGTTTTGATGTGAGCCTCATCTGCGGAATTATAATGTCAGTATTGTTCCTGCTTGCAGCTGGAGTTTTTCCGTCGCAGATTCTTGGACTGTATACGAAAGATATGAGTATTGTAAATACTGGTGCGGTTTATTTTAGAATCGTAGCACTTTCTTATATTCCAATGGCTGTCAGCAATATTTTATCCTCATGGCTGCGCTGTAAGGAATATGCCACGATACCATTTCTGGCAAGCTTTGGAGCAGTTATTGTAAACACAGGACTGAACTATCTGCTGATATTTGGAAAATTTGGATTTCCTGTATGGCAATAAAGGGTGCTGCCATTGCCACACTTATTTCGCAGTTGTTTAACCTGATATTTATTGTTATCGGATTTGTCTTATGTATCAGAAAAGATGGAGATAAACCGGTATTGTCTCTACATTTTAAAAAAAATCACAATCAGGGATTATCTGATAATGATTATGCCGATTCTGATCAGTGAATTTTTATGGAGTCTCGGGCAAAATGTAGAGTCTGCTGTTTATGGACATCTTGGCACATCAAGCCTTGCAGCCTATACACTTACCGGTCCGATACAAGCGCTTATCGTAGGGGCACTTAGTGGACTGTCTGCGGCTGCCGGTGTGATGATCGGCAAAAGGCTTGGTAGGAAAGAATATAATGAGGCTTACACAGAATCAAAGAAGATTATGTATGCAGGCTTATTTGGTGGAGTAGCAGTATCGGCTTTACTCATTCTTTTGGCTGGAGTATATACCGGATTATATCGTGTTGATGACAGCGTAAAAGATCTTGGAAAAACACTGCTCATCGTATTTGCCCTGTATGCTCCGGTCAAGGTGGAAAATATGATCCTTGGCGGAGGCATTATAAGAAGTGGCGGCAACACAAAAACCATTATGATTATTGATATTATTGGCACATGGTGTATCGGAATTCCACTGTGTCTGCTTGCAGCATATGTATTCAAGTGGGGAATTGTTGGTGTGTATACATTGCTTACCACGGAGGAATTGTTCAGGCTTGCTGTATCGTTAATTATCTTTAAAAGGCGTAACTGGATCGTTAGTTTATGCTGATTTACTTCTTGCAGGACTTTTACGACGAGATTGCCGACCAGATCTTCCAACTCCGGGAACAGCGAGAAAAATGTACGGTCAATACTGCTGCCAAAGACGCACAGATTGTCCGCATCAACGAGCTGCAGGACTTTCATCAAACAGCCCCCTGCTCGCTTAGAGGCCTTCGGCGAGGCCCTGGTGAAACGATGGCTTGAGCGGATCATTGTCTGGGAGGACCACTTCACTGTGGAACTTAAGTCCGGGCTGAACATGGATATTGAAGGATAATCCCATAGATGCACGAAACCCTCTCGACCATGATGGCCGGGAGGGCTTTTTTGTCATTAACAGTTTACACCTTTTCTAAAGCACCACAACAGACAATCTTCAACATACCTTAAGAGAAGAAGTGCATCTTCCTTACTTGCCACATCCTCATGATGAGTTCCAAGTCCTGACATTACACTATACATTGTCTGAAATAGCCTAAATCTATTAGCCCCCTTTTTATTATCGATCCAATATGTATATATTTTCTTAATTGACGTCAATTGTGCTCCATTATCAATTATACTTTCGCCCGTTGCCGCAAGTATCCCTTTTAAGGAATCGCAATTTGTTTTATGTGTGTTGTTCCAGACCTAAAAAACGGCTTTATTTTTCGTTTCTGTCCCTATTGATCGAGTGTTTAGAAAATTCCTTACAGAAATGGTTGGAGAAGATAATATTCTTACGTATTCAGAATTCCTGAATTTTCAGAATCCAAAATGAAATAGTCATGCATAAAGCCCGCCGACCAGTAGGTCGACGGGCTTTATGATGATGGTTTGCTTATAATGCTGACTGCATATTAACCAAATCGGTTTTTGCGCTTTCCATCCTCATTCTCATGTACTCACCCATATAAATCCAATCAGGCGTACCATCTGCAATAACCGGAAGTTTAATCTTTTCTTCCTTCAGCAAATCAGGAAACAGGCCAAAATTATAAGGATACTTATGAACTACAGTTTGCAAACATGATGCGAGAAACATGCACACCAATGGATTAAATTCACGTGTATCTATATAGTAGATGTCACGTCCCGACAAAAAAGGTTCAGGTTGATAAAAAAAAGGTTGCATTTTCAGCACCCCACGAAATAACACCAGCAGGGCTTGGTGTCACTCCTGTTACAGGTTGAACTCTACATTTGATTCCGTTGTTGAACTTTGTTCTTACAACGTACGGAATACCTTCCGGTGATTCCACAACTTGTCTGGTATGCAAAACCACCGGTTTGACAATATTCTGAAACAAATCACCTACACGAAATTCTCTCCAATTAGCAGTATCAACTTCATGCCTATCGCCATCAGCTTTCCTCAGAATCTTAAAGTAAGTCTCCGCATTTTTGCATGACCTCAGACATATATGTACCCATATATGCCCAATCAGGTATATATGTTCCATCGGCCTGAATCACTGCTGGCAATTTGACTTTTAATTTTAGCATTTCGGCCCGTGTCATTTTTCGAATAAAATCATACCGACCTCTTAGAATCGACTTTATTACCGAATTTAAGAACATGCCTTCATTTCTTGTCCACTCATGTGTTTTGGCGTACATTCCTTGCACATGTGGATAACCGATGAAATCTCTCTCTTGATAGAAAAAAGAATCTGTACTTTTCGCTGCTGTGTCAGTAAATGTAATGGTTCCGGCTTTCTCTGTGCACTCCAAATTTGCATATCCGCCAACTCCATTATTAAACCCAGTGTTTACAATAACTGGGTTCGCACCATCTTCTTCAAAAAGTTCAATGTTAATTTTTTTATAAGCTTTAGTTGGATGGATATCGAATAAATCACCAATAAGGAACTCTTTCCACTTGCTGGCATCAATCTTCTTCATTACTACCACCACCTTTCTGCATCGAGATGGTTACAGTATTTTCATTAGAGCTTACATGGCTCGAATATATCGCTGTAGTCATCAGCTTCTCACCAAATACCTTCGCATCGATTCCCTTTTGGAACATCAGATAATCCATTGCGCTCTTGCGGAAGTCCTCCTCGAAAATCTCGAACGGCTTCTGTGGTACCTGATATGACAAATGCTCGGCAGGATTAACCCATTGACACGTATCATCACCGGACTGCTTTTCCATGACTTCAACCCAATGTGCCTCGATAGCTGCCCATTTTCCGTAAATATCATGCCGCCCTTTGTTTTTAACTGTTGCAAGTCCATCAGACTCCATATAGCAAGCAAAGAATTCCTTTCCATCTTGCCCAACGCCAGCTTCAAATACAAAAATACTTGTAGTGATACCAACGCCAAAGAACAAGTCTTCAGGCAATTTAATGACTTTTCGCAGACGATGATTCTTCAGAATACGCTTCATCTGGGCCTTGCTTGCCTTTTCCAACTTTTTATCAGGCAAGATAAATGCACATTGCGTGTGAGCAGGAACGTTATCCAGCACATTTTCAACAATTTTCATGCACCCATATTTGTTCTCGTACGGCGGGTTCATCAAAACTTTCGTGATAGGCTTCGATTTCATCCACTTGCAGGCAGGATCAGTACGGGCATCCATCTGCTCAAGGTTGGTTTTGCCGTCTTTATGGATCAGCATGTTTGCGCACGCCAATGCATAAATTTCGCGGTCAAACTCAATTCCATAAAGATGGTTTGACTTAATTTCGGCAGCTGCATCTGCCTGCATGCCTCCGGCCTCTCGGATCATATTTGCCATAGCCTTTACAAGGAAGCCACCTGAACCGCAAGTCGCGTCCAATATATAGTCATCTTTATTCACATCAAGAATCTTATACATAAAGTCGGTGATATGCTCAGGCGTAAATACCTGACCAGCCTCAGACTTCTTCTTATAACGATTGAATTCGTTAAAGAAGATGCCCATTACGTCTTCACCGCGCCATTCATTTGAGTTGACACACTCGGAGATCTCAACAATCCAGTCGATAAAATCATTGATTGCCTGCTGATTGTCCGTTGTATTCATTTTAATATCGGAATATTCTTCCAACAGAATATCAATTTTAGCATTTTGCTTTCGGCTATCTTCGAGCGATTTGGACAGCGTCGAATGAATTGCTGTATGGAATGTCGCATACCCCATATTTTTAGACGCCGCAATCCAGCACCATAACGTTCAGCTACTAAAGCGCATGCAGTAAATATCATACGATGATACAGGTTTTTAATACCAAATTCAAAATGTAGCCCATTATTGATCTTTGCGGTTAATTCATAGATTCGCTCTTTATCAATACTATCCACGGTATACAGAGACAGATAATAGCTAACACTCTGCAACTTGGTGGGTGTCTTTACTTCCTCTTCACCTTTGAAAACACGAATATCTTCTCCGTTATATAGAATTCCTACAACCTTCTGATATTGTGTTTGCATAATGCGCACGTTTTTCAGAACTTCATCAACTTGCGCTTGTCCAAGAGTAATACGAGTTGCTTTCGTTTCCAGAACAACTGCAACCTCATTTTTATTATTCGGCAGATACCAACCATCTGGTTTATCAGCTACTCCTGGGAACCCAAGCTGATTGAATGTGGTAAGCTGCCCCACACCAGCACGCGCAATTTCACTATCAACCAAACCAAGAGCTTCACGAGCTAAGTCGCGAACAGCATCTTCTGTCATACTCTTTGCCATATTCATCAACCTCCCTCAAATCATTTGAAAATGTTTCAGTGCATCCATAATAGCCGCTTCTTTTCTGGCGGACACTTTGGCACTTTCGAGTTTTCATTTGGACAGGTTATAATTCTGACCAACCTCTAATCCGCACTTTCTTTTGACTTGGGAGATATACAGGCTGGATACTTTCAAATGGTGAGATATGCCTTGATCTTCTTTTATCCAGCTTCCGTCCAGGTCGATCTCTATGGTGTTTCCTTTTCAGTTTCCTTTCACTTCCTCACCATCAACAGGAAGGAAAATGAATCTTTAAGCTTCCGTCTTTCCTTTTCCGGGAACATCTCAATTCGCTCGGATAAAGGCCTTCATAAACTCCTTCTGCTCCGCTTCCGTTGCGGAATGGTAGACTTCATCAAATGCCAGCAACAAGCGATAGATATTGTCACCGGAAATCTTCTCCTGCTGGATGCTGCGGATCTGACTTTGCAATTCGCCAATCTGAACTTTGATTTCCTCTATGATATCATACTGCTCATCATAGCGGCGTTGCAAGTCCAAAATCTTTCTGTCATAGTGGGCATCGTTGATGTCCAAGGTATCCATCTGCCGCTCCAAGTGGCTTTTCGTTCCAAAGGCTTGCTTTAGCCGCCCTTGTAGGACAGCAATCTGCTTTTCCATATCTTCTGTATCAACTGCTGTTCCGATTTTCGCCTGAATCGCTTCTACAAACCGTGGATTGTTGACCATAGCGGAGATAACCTTCGCCACAAATTTGTTGATTTCCGTCTGCTCGATATTCAGACGGAAACTGCACTCATGCCCGGTAGGTGTTACCGTATTTTTGCAGTAGTAATAATACCGTGTTTTCTTGTCCTTGCTGTGCGCCTTGGCGATATTGCCGTACATACTCTTTCCGCAGCATGGGCATTTCAAGATACCGGACAGGATGTGTGCGTGGTCTGGATTGTTAACCTTTTCCCGCTTAAAAGAATTGATCTTGCGCTTTTCCTGTGCCAGATACCAATCCTCTTCGGAAATGATAGCTTCGTGTTGTCCTTCATAAACCGGGAACTCCGACTGCTCAACCACGTGCATCTCATTTCTTGTACCCTGTTTCTTTTCTGTTCTTCGTCTGCCGTAAGCAATCTTTCCCATATAAACAGGATTGTACAATACATTTTTCACAAAATCTCTTGAAAATCCCGGAATGGTATTATTCTGTCTTAGTTTCTTAGTATAACCATTGCGGTTCAGATATTTTGCAACTCCTGCAACACCCTCATTGGTATGGATGTAGCGGTCATAAATGACACGGATTACTTCCACTTCATCCTCTGCAATGACAAGGTTTCCATTTTCCAGTTTGTATCCATATGGAGCGAAACCGCCGTTCCATTTGCCCTCACGAGCCTTTTGCTCACGTCCTGCCATTGTCTGTGTGCGGATATTTTCTCGCTCAATTTCTGCCACCGCAGACAGCACAGAAATCATCAGCTTTCCTGCATCCTTGGAGCTGTCAATGCCATCCTCCACGCAGATCAGATTGACACCGAAATCCTGCATGAGTTGCAAAGAATTCAGAACGTCCGCTGCATTTCTGCCAAATCGGGACAGCTTAAAGACCAACACATAAGAAACATCATCTTTGCCGTCCTGGATGTCATTCAGCATCCGTTGAAACTCCTGCCGCCCTTGAATGTTCTTTCCGGAAAAGCCCTCGTCAGAATACTCCCCGGCAACGATCATATCCTCGTATGCCGCATACTTCCGCAACTTGTCCCGCTGGGCATCCAAGCTGTATCCGTCTACCTGCATGGAGGTGGACACTCTCGTATATAGATAACATTTAAGTTGTTTCTTTTTCAGAATCTCCACCTCCCTCATTCCTTCCTTTTACCATAAGTCCCTCGTTGCGGATATAATACTCCAAAAGCCACAGCACATAATCCGGTGCATGGCGGTTGTCCAATTCCCATTCAGTCATAGTCCGGTAAGGAATATGGACGAGCTTGCAAAAATCTTTCCGGTTCAGTCCTGTGCTTTCACGCAACTTTATAATTCTGTTTTTACAATCCATCCGTCTTTTCTCCACAAAAGCAAAAAATACACGTTGCGTAATCATTATAGCATAGCCATAGCGAATACGCAACGTGTAAATTGCAAATTTTATGCAGCCTTATCCGTCAAAAGCTGTGCTTGATTACTTTCCTCGGAATGCTCCACTTCCTGCGGAGCGTCCTGTTCCAATTTATCCAAAACCTGATGTCCATATTTCTGGAGCATCTGGCTCATAACATCCACACAGCGGTCAAATGCCGCATTATATTTCGCTTCCTCATAATATTTCTTCAATAGGCGATTCCTCCATCAAAGTTCCATATCCTGTCCACGCTTCCGGGCAGGGTGTTCGTGTTCCTGTGTTTGCTTTCCTCTGATGAGGATAGAATTGATAAAAGCCCGAACCTTTTCGGATGCGATTTCCAGTGCATCCAGAAAGGGTTGGGCTTTCTGTTTGAGTTCCATATATTTTTCGTTTACCGCTTCATACCGCTGCTTCCAGATGGAAACCGTCTTTTCTGCGGAAGCCAGTTTTTCTTTCAGTCGCTTGTTGTCAGCATTGGCGATAATGCCGTTGACCGCATAGTGTTTGAGCGTGTCGCATTCATCCGGTGTCAGCGTGATATTGTTCCCAAATGTGGCTTTCTTGCCCATTGCTTCAATGTCCTGCACTGTCAGCGCAATGGTCTTTGCCGCCTCTGTCTCCTTTTGCAAAGATTCCAGTTTCTTTTTCTGTTTTGCTGTGGCAGCTTTGGCATCCTCCAAATTCTGTTCTGCCTGTGCCACCTGCCCGGTCACAGCTTCCAGCCGCTGCTGTTCTGCCTGCACCTTGAACTGGGTCACAGTCAGATGTTCCTCGGTGCTTCCACGTTCTCCACGCTCCACATCGGTATAACCGGCGTTTCGCATGAAATTGAAAAAGTCATCCTGCAACACACTGTAGGATGACTTCAAAATCTTTTTCCCTTTTGCGTTGAGCATGGGATTTCCGTCCTCGCCAAGCACCGGCTTGGACTCCCATTTCTTACTGCGGCTGACCTGTGTGATGACCTCCTTAACGGTTCCCCGGAGGGCTTCATCCTTGCATCGCTTCGACCAAAGGATCTGCTTTTCCACCACCGGGATATAAACCACATGAAGGTGGTAGTGGTACACCTCCTCGCCCAGAGCTTCGGACATTGCCCGGTTGCGTTCATCGGCGTGCATCACAGCGGAGAGGATATACTGTTCACCGCCTACAATCTCCACGGCGGCTTTGTAAGCATCAGCATAAAACTCTCTTGCAAATTCATAGCCACCGTGGTTGTAGAAGTAAGCGGAGTTCACATCAAAAACCAACTCGCCGTATTTGACGGCATCCGGTTTCAGACCTCTTGTGGAGATTACACCGTCCTGTTCCATCTGCTCAAACATTTTTACATAATCGTCCACGGGGGCTTTGAAATGAATGTTCAGAGAAGTGCGTTCCGGTACGATGTCCTGATTGCTGTAGCTGTTCTTTTCACGCTCATTGTGTTCCTGTATTTTTGCCACATCATCCGGTGTCGGTAAGTCCTGATTCCGGGCTACGGTGCGGTGGATTCCATCATTTCTTGCCATTGGATTTTTCCTTTCTTTAAAATTTGCAACAGCGGAGGGCTGGAGAACGGCACTTTTTCAAAGTGTAATAACCCACTATGACACTTTCATCCATACTGGCTGCAAAGTGCCGTGGGCTCTCCGAGGGCTCTCCCGACGGGGGAATGCGGTCACTGCGGTGACCTCTGCTGACCAAGGCGAAAATGTCTGCGCCTTTTCCCATGGTCAGCCCGTCTGCATGAAGCTGTTCTGTGTCAACTTCCTCTTGCAGCCGGTGTCCACAGACACTTTTTCAAAAGCCTGTGGACATAGAAACAGCCCGAACGAGAGGATGTGTGCTGTTTCTATAACAAGCGTTTTACGCTCTTTTGCTGCGTACATACATACCAGCAATGGGATTTACTCGACCTGCCGCCATTCCTCCGGAATGTCCTCCGGTACGTACGTACACGGCGAATCTCCGTAAAACCCATTTATATGAGGTCGTGCAATGGCTTCCACTCCCATGAATCCCCAAACCCGCCGTCCAGCAGAGTTGGTGATGTTGTTGCAATGCTCCAGATTGAATTTTCTGGCATTGGCAATCATGGCGTCGCTGAAGCTGCGGGCTTTCAGCGGAGCAAGAGAGTTTTCCTCGCACCACATCCGATAGATTTCATAGAAATCCTTGGAACTGATGGACGCATCCGCTTTGCGCAGGATGTATCCCTCCGATTCCATGAAGTCAAAGATGTTGTTGTTGTCACGCTTGACCGCTTCCCGGTTTTCACGGATGCGGTCACTCTCTGTGAATTTGAAGTTGCTGGCAACAAGCCGCCGCAATCCTTCCAATGCCCACAGAAAGATGCCCTCGGCTTCAGCTTTCATCTTCTCTGCAAGATCAGGATCGTCAGCTCTGTCCACATGCCTTTCCTTGGTAGTCAGCACAAGCTGTCTGCGATAAAATCCGTCGCTGCGGTCATACAAGGCTTGCAGATCACCGTTGCTGAATGCCAGCAATCGGGCGAACATCCAGCCCTGATAACTCTGCTTGCCTTTACGTTCCAAATCCATCTTGCCTTGTGCTGTCACGATGGATTTTACATAGTTGGTCTGGCGCAGAGCTTCCATCCGCATATCATCATCTACGCACAGCAGGATGTGCTCCAGATCGGCACGGGCGAAGCGGTTTTCGGAAATTTTTCCGATGCTGCCGTCTTTCATATTCGTGCCAAAGATAGCCGAAAGCACCGCACCAATTTGGGATTTACCCTCGCCGCCGTTGCCCTTAATCACCATCATGCTCTGTCCTTTGTTGGAGGGATCAAGCAATAGCCGATGAACTCCTGCAAGGTGGGGATGTTCTCCGCATGGAGCAGCCCATCCAGAAAGTTCAGCCAGATCACCGGCGCAGTAGCATCGGGATTGTAAGCAACCGGCAAACGGCTCCGCACGATAGCCGGTCTGCCCTCGGTAAATGTGCCGTTCAATAGCAGCGTACCGTTGGCAACATGAATCCGATCCTGCTCCGGTGGAAAGTCAGGCACTTGCGCTTCCAGTTTCAGCACTTCCAGAATGTTGGTGATCTTCCGGGGGATGTTGTTCACGGCACAGAATTTCAGCTTGTCGTAAATCTCCCCCACGCAGTGGGAGATCGTCCGTCACTCGACCATCGGGCGTAAAAAAAGCTCCGTTTGCGAAGATGATTCTGCGCTCATGCAGAAATTCTTCACAAAACAGAGCTTCGTTGATGTTCTGCCCATCAAACCAGACAGGCAAATTCATATCAGGCGTTTTCCGGTTCTTCGCCATGGTGCGCCACCTCCTTTTTCTTTCGTGTGATGTACTCTTGCAGAAAAGTAATTTTTCCCTCCTTCATCAGCTCGTCCACCAATGCCACCCGCTCTTCCAGATCACCCACGGTCAGCACATCTGCCATATATTCGATAGGACAGTGCATCTGGCAGGCTTCCACAAAACGATCATCCAGAGCCTCCTCCGGTGTTTTCGGTGCATATCGCACTTTCCAATCTTCCAGCAGATGCAGATAATCCATCAGCACCCGGAAGCACAGCATTTCGTCCTCCCGAAACTGACGGATATAAGGACGCTTTGGCTTGACCATAGCTGCGACAGTGGGCGGTTTCGGGTCAAGTCCGAAGTCCGAAGCCAGCTTTTGCGCTGCTTCATAGCTGCTCATATTGAACAACCTTGCCACAAGGTCGATCACATCTCCCTTTGCTCCACAGCCGAAGCAGAAGAAATAGTCCTCATTCAGCTTCAAGCTCGGATGCCTGTCATTGTGGAACGGGCAGCAAGCCATACCGTTTCGGTTGACTTTCAGCCCGTAGTGTTCGGCGGCTTGCTTGACACTGATTGCCGCTTTGATGGTTCCATAGATTGTCATAAAAACCTCCGTTCATAATATTCTGGAAAGCACGAAGCACCCGCAGTGATTGGCAGGTGCTTCGCTCCTTCTATTATGGTTATGACGGATTTCTCAAAAAAACAGGCTAATCGGAGGACAACTCCGTTTCAAAAAACAGGACAACTTATTGATAGATGTAGATTTCTTTACATTAGCATGATACAATTAAGAAAGTGAAAAAAACAGGACAGGAGGTAAGCATGAACCAAGAATTGATGACATTGGACTTCTGGCAGGATACGGTCATATATGAGGGCAAAACATTCCCTGTCGGCACGCTTGCCTGTGATGCGCTGAATGTTCCTGCGGATACTATTACAAGAATGAACGAGCAATGCGAGAAAATCAATCTGCTGCTCGGAATGCTGAACGCCGGACAGGACGCTTCTGCACTCTTTCCTATGGCAAGGGAAGCTGCATTGACAATGTTAGAGATTCTCAGCAAAACGCCGCCGTTTTCCTATATGGATATACCAAAGCACCGGGAACGGATAGAAAAGGTTTTTACTGCGGACAATGCGCTGAAATATGTGGAGTTCGCCATAAAAGCCGCAACCAATTCCTTGCCGTTCGAAGAAGTTCCGAACTATGCTGATGCGGTGATGCTCCAGCGCTATACCGCTGTATGCGGGCATCTGGCATACTCCCTTGGGGAATACCAAACGGCGATGCTTGATTTTGCAGAACAATCGGACGGAAACGAAGCTGACCGCACCGCAGAGGGCTTTGCGAAAATGTTCGGCACCTATTTCCCACCGGAGTTTTCTATCACAGAGGGCAATGCCTGGATGTCTACCCTGAACAATTCCGTTCAGTATATATCGGTCATCCGTCCCGGCGAAAAAGTTGCGAAGCTGGTCAAGCGGATGCACTATGTATCCTTTGTAGGGATGTTCCGGTCTGATCTTTTTGAGGGCTTATGTGTTGGTCATGCCCCGAAAAAATGCAAAATCTGCGGCAAGTGGTTCCTCACCACCAACGCAAGGCACACCAAATACTGCGGCGGCTATGCACCGGGGGACAAGCTGCACCGCACTTGCCGGCAGATCGGCAATCTAAAAGGCAGAGAACAAGCGAGAGCTTGCAGACGATCATCCGATTATCCAGATATATGAAAAGAGGCTGAACACCATAAATCGCTATGTAAAGCGTGGTACTCTGGACGCTGACCTTGCGGAGGTCATGAAGAAACTGGCAAAAGATAAAGAACTCCGGGCAAAAAGTGATGTTGCTTATGCCAAAGGAGCTTATGAAAAAGAAATGGAACAGGCTGCTTTGCTTGCAGAAGCAAGTGCAATAAGATACATATTTAGTGGGGGAACAAATGAAACAAATATATGTGCATGGATTAGGACAAACATCTGACAGTTGGACAAAAACAATAGATATTTTAGCAAACTACTGATTACAGCTTGTGTCCGAATCTTCCTGATTTAGTTCATAGCAAAGAAGTGACCTATGATAATCTATATGCTGCATTTTCAGATTACTGCAATCAATATGATGAGCCTATTGATTTGTGCGGTTTATCGCTTGGGGGCGTATTAGCTCTGAACTATGCTATACAATATCCGAAAAAAAGTTCGCTCCTTGGTGCTTATCGCCACACAATATAAAATGCCCAAGAAGTTTCTGAAATTTCAAAATCTTCTCTTTAGATTTATGCCTAAATCCATGTTTCAACAAATGGGATTTAGAAAAGCTGATTTCTTACTTCTATGCGAAGCCATGATGGAGTTGGACTTTAACAACTCTCTGCACAAAATATCATGCCCTACACTACTGTTATATGGCGAGAAAGATACTGCGAATAAAAATAATATTGAATCACCGCAGGAATTGGCAGAAATACTTCATGCTTTTTATGAAAGAATGTCTTAAGGGATTCTTATAGAAATGAAGAAGGGAGGTGCGCTATGCTGAGTGATTTTACATGGAATATGACCGGATACATACCGAAACACCAAGTCAATCCGCACGGTGATGGTATCATTCCCTATGTGGCAGAGCGCATCTTCCAACTGGAACCTGAGCCGCCAAAGGTAGGCAGTCTGAACGAATATATCCTGTCTGCCTTGCAGGAAAAGAATTTGATACATTTCTCATTCTTCCTACACCACTACGAGCCGCAGCTTAACAAGCGCATCAAAGACTTTCTCGGTGTGGATGGCGGCGATTTGTACGACACAGACCGATTTATAGATATAAAGCTCTCCTGCCGGGAACAAATGCTCCAAAAACTGATGGACTATGACCTTACCAAGGGCGCAGAGTATGCCACCTACATTTATCCGTTCATCCGGGATGCTATGCTCCGTTTCCGCATGGGCGAAGAAAAATGGTCGGTATCCTCTCTGACCAATTACAAAATGGTGCGGTCAATGGCTTGGCTGTACCACAATACCAAGGATGCGGTCAACGAATTTTCCAAGAAATACAACTGTGATCTTGCTCTTGCCGAAAAATATCTGAAAGTTGTCCGAGGTATCCGCAATCAGCAGCCATTCTATGTGACAGACGAGGACGGCGAGGAAACAGGCGAGGATGTAGCCCTTGACGATAGCTGGAACTATACCGATATCCTCTGGAACGGCATACAGGCAGAAAAGGTGCAGCGGGCATTTGAGAAACTGAATTACCGGGAACAGACCTTGCTCGAAAAACGATTAGCAATTTGCATGACCTGTGGGCGTGTCAGCTCATGGAAAGACCGCCCCACCTTTGAAGAACTGGCGGTTATGTTTGAGGGCAGTACAGCCAGCGGTGCAGAACGAGCCTACCGAAAAGCAGTGGACAAGTTGACGGAATTGTTGGTTGCCGAGGGCGCAATCCATGCAGTCCGGCTAAAACAGAAATCCAAGATCAAGCGAAAAAAGAAAATCGCCGCCGCAATCTACGAATATCAGGCAGACTGCGACGGCGAATGGGGCGAAATATCATTAGATTTTGAGAACGGCAAGGCAGAGGTCATTTTGCTTGCCGATTGGGATACAGTGAAAACGAACAAATTTGCAAGCAGAGCAATCGCCTATCTTCTGAACTGTGAGAACGAAAAATTGCCCAAGGAAATAATGGTGGCATTTGAATAACGAGGGAGTGAGATATATGGAGCAATTACTGATTGTTGAAGATGATATCGGGTTGAATCAGGGTTTAAGTAAAGCACTGAAAGCAGATGACCGTCAGATTATATCCTGCCAAGACCTAAAAACGGCGAAGGAACAGCTTCTTTGCGGCGGTGTATCCCTGATCCTGCTGGATATAAATCTGCCGGATGGCAGCGGGCTCGAGCTGCTCCGGGAGGTCAAGGAAAACACCCCTATATTCCTGTTATTCTGCTGACTGCCAATGACACCGATCTGGACATCGTAGACGGACTGGAGAGGGGCGCTGATGATTATATTACCAAGCCCTTTTCTCTTTCGGTTTTGCGTGCAAGGGTGAATACCCAACTGCGAAAGCAAGCGTCAAGCCATAAAAATGCGCCGATCCATATGGATCTATTTCACTTTGACTTTGAGGCTATGACCTTTTATGTGGGAGATTCAAAAGTGGAATTGAGTAAAACAGAACAAAAATTACTGCGCCTGCTTGTTGAAAACCGAGGCCGAACCATGACCCGTGGAGACCTTGTCGACCGGGTCTGGACAGATGGCGCAGAATATGTGGATGAAAATGCTTTGTCTGTTACGATCAAGCGGCTGAGGGAAAAGCTTGGCGCACAGAAATACATTAAAACCGTCTACGGAATCGGTTATAGCTGGGTGACAAAAGATGAATAAAACCGGCATTGTGATCATACTGCTGTGTTTTCTGGCGGCGGCAGCTGTTGTGTTATGGGAGCGGAGAAAGGCCAGAAAAACGATGGAAGAAATCGAAAGAATGCTGGACGCTGCCATGACCGGCTCCTTTTCTGAAACCAATTTTGATGAAAGCCAGCTATCTGCATTGGAAACAAAATTTGCACACTATCTTTCTGCCGCAGAAGCATCTTCTCGAAATGTAGCGCAGGAAAAAGACAAAATCAAAACCTTGATTGCGGACATTTCCCACCAGACGAAAACGCCGATTGCAAATCTGCTGTTATACAGCGAGCTTTTGATGGAGGAAACTCTGCCTGCATCGGCGAAGGCAAATGTGGAGGCGCTGTACAAACAATCGGAAAAGCTGCGTTTTCTGATCGATTCTCTCGTAAAGCTTTCCAGACTGGAAAACGGGATCATTTCACTCTCCCCCCAGCCGACAGCGCTGCAGCCGCTGCTTGAAAGTGTGGTAGAACAATATACTGCCAAGGCTTCTGAAAAAGGATTGTCTTTGCAAATGCAGGATACAGATGCTTTTGCTGTATTCGACTTCAAATGGACAGCGGAAGCGCTGGCTAATATCGTAGACAACGCCATCAAATATACAGAGCATGGCACCATTACTATTTCTGCCGTAAGCTATGAAATGTTTGCAAGGATCGATATATCGGATACCGGTTCAGGCATCCCGGAAAGTGAGCAAGCGAAGATATTTGCTCGCTTTTACCGCTCAAATAGTGTGCAGAAACAAGAAGGGGTCGGCATTGGCTTATACCTTGCCCGACAGATCATATCCGGCGAGGGCGGTTATATCAAGGTTGCTTCCGTTCCGGGAAAAGGAAGTACGTTTTCCATATTTCTGCCGAAATAACAACAATTCTATCAAAACTGTTAGATTTCATTTTCCGCCGGAAAGAATGTGGAAAGATTCCTATGCGATAATCTGTATGTATCAAAGGATCATTTCTTTTCATACATACAGATTTTTTCATGGAGGTACTCATTTATGGAAGTTTTACAGGCAAAAAACCTGAAAAAGATTTATGGCTCCGGCAATAACGCAGTTCATGCGTTGGATGGAGTTGATTTAAGTGTAAAGAAGGGCGAATTTGTTGCAATTGTCGGCACATCCGGCTCCGGCAAATCCACGCTGCTGCACATGCTGGGCGGGCTGGATCGCCCTACAAGCGGCACGGTCATGGTGGACGGACAGGATATTTTCTCCCTAAAGGAGGAAGCGCTGACCATCTTCCGCCGCAGGAAAATCGGCTTTGTGTTCCAAGCATATAATCTTGTTCCGGTGCTGAATGTGTATGAAAATATTGTTCTACCCATTGAGCTGGACGGTGGCAAGGTCAATAAGGATTTCGTACAGCAGATTGTACAGACCCTTGGGCTAGATGACCGTCTGGATGCGCTGCCCAATCAGCTCTCAGGCGGTCAACAGCAGCGAGTAGCCATTGCCCGTGCGCTGGCGGCAGCACCCGCTATCATTCTGGCAGATGAACCCACCGGCAATCTGGATTCCAAAACCAGCCAGGATGTATTGAGCCTTTTGAAAGTCACCAGTCAAAAGTTCGCCCAGACAATCGTAATGATCACTCACAACGAAGAAATTGCGCAGATGGCAGACCGCATTATCCGTATCGAAGATGGTCGGATCGTCTCCCAGAACTAACGGGAGGTGGCTACGATGAATGTCAAAAACAGAAAATGTATTCGAAAGCTCAGCTTAAAATCTCTTTATGCGAACCGTCGCCGCAATCTGATCGCCATTTTTGCCATTGCGCTGACAACGCTGCTATTTACGTCCATGTTCACCATTGTCTTGTCGTTGAACGCCAGCTATGAAACCTACCAGTTTCGGCAGGTAGGCGGCTATGCACACGGCACCTTTAAGGATGTTTCCCCCGAGCAGGCGGAACGTATCGCCGCCCACCCGAAGGTAAAGTCTGCGGGGGCACGGAAGGTGATCGGCATCACTGTGGATGGTGTCTTTTCCAAAACGCCGGCAGAGATCAGCTACATGGATGCCAACTGCACCAAATGGAGCTATGCCACCCCTACTACCGGACGGATGCCCGAAAGCGGCAAAGAGGTGACCATGGATACGGCAGCGTTGCAGCTGCTTGGCGTGACGCCGGAACTGGGCGCAGAGGTCACGGTTTCCTATTCCATCACGGACAAGGATCAAACCGCCTTTACTGTAACAGATACCTTTACGCTGGTGGGCTATTGGGACTATGATGAACTAATGCCTGTTCATTACATCAACATCAGCCGTGATTACGCAGATGATATCGAAGCGCAGGCAGTGAAAACAGGTTTACAGCCCTTCCGCACTGACCTGAATGTCATGATGGCTTCCAGTACAAACATTCAAGGGCAGATGGAGCAGGTGGATACCGATCTCGGCTACACATGGGACAGCTATACCGATCCCAACAGCGTCCGGATCGGCGTCAACTGGGGATATACCTCATCCCAGCTGGAGTCGCATCTCGATCCGGAACTTGTGATCGCCATAGCAGCTTTTTTTTTGCTGCTGGTGATTTTCACCGGGTATCTTATCATCTATAACATTTTCCAGATCTCTGTTGCGGGGGATATCCGGTTTTACGGGCTTCTGAAAACCATTGGCACAACGCCCCGGCAGCTCAAACGCATCATTCGCCAGCAGGCACTTCTGCTTTGTCTGATTGGCATTCCGGCGGGGCTGCTGTTGGGCTATGGCATTGGCGCTGTTCTGGTGCCTGTTGTCTTGCGCTCCACCCAGTTGGATGCGGGCATCACCACCATCAGCACTTCGCCTGTGATCTTTGTTGGCTCCGTGCTGTTTGCCCTGCTGACGGTGCTTTTGTCCTGCTCCAAGCCCGGGAAAATGGCAGCCAGGGTTTCTCCGGTGGAGGCTACCAAATATACAGATGCGATGCAGACCAAGAAAAAACAGCGCAGCACCCGGGGAGCGAAGCTCCATCAGATGGCCTTTGCCAATCTGGGACGAAACAAAAAAAAGACGGTGCTGGTGGTGGTGTCTCTGGCACTGTCGGTGACGCTGTTCAATGCACTGTGTGCCTTTGTGGGCGGCTTCAGCATGGAGAAGTATGTATCCTTCATGACCTGCGCCGATTTTATCGTCAGCACGCCCGACTATTTCCGTTACAACCCGGCGGATGAATTCATCACGCCGGAACAGATCGAAGAGATCGCAGCAAACACAAAGTCCAGTCTTTCCGGCACGGGATATGCTGTGCGAAAACCCGTATATCTTTGGATGACGGAGGATGCTCTGCGGCAGGACTATGCAAGGTACGAAAGTGCTGAGCAGTTGGACAGCCATATGAGCCGCATGGAGCACCGGGGCGATATGGTGATGGGAGATACCAGAATCGAGGCTCTGGATAACAGCCTGTTTGACAAGCTGCAAGTGTTCGACGGAGATATTTCTCCTATGCTGGAGCCAAACAATAACGCTATTGCCATTGCGGTTTCCTTAGATGACTACGGTAATCTGCCCAATCCTGAATACTACCCCAAGGTGGGAGACACGATCACCGCCACCTATGCGGACGATGTGAAATATATCGACAGCCGCACCGGGGAACTCCGCACCGAAGATACACCGGAGGAGTACTTTCAGGAAAAACTGTATGGAGCTAGAGATGTAGAGTACACGGTCTGCGCCTTGGTAGAGCTTCCGTATTCCATGAGTTATCGTTATGGTGGTATTGGATATGAGACAGTTTTGTCTGTGGATACCGCACAGAGGGACAGCGGCGGTGCGGCCATTCCGATGCTCTACCTGTTCGACACAGCAGACGACGCAGACGAGGCCGAAGCAGAGCAATATCTATCGAAGCTCACTGCCGGTGAGTTTTCACCCTTGATGTATGAAAGCAAGGCCACGGCTCGCTCTGAGTTTGCTCAGTTCCGGCAGATGTTCCTTCTGGTAGGTGGTATCCTCTGTGCTATCATCGGGCTGGTGGGACTCTTAAATTTCTTCAACGCCATGATGACCAGTATTCTTTCCCGCCGCCGTGAATTTGCTGTGCTTCAGGCTGTAGGAATGACGAAC
>VOFI01001647.1_pt1 | contig 58461 bp, 99 predicted proteins | sample 5384131 | NCBI WGS metagenome assembly VOFI01 (sample SAMN12384728, study PRJNA508395) | human gut metagenome | isolation source: healthy gut H | host: Homo sapiens
ACAAGAGCGGCAATCCTTGAGGAACCACTCTGGTCATTGATTTTGCTTCACAGGATAAAGGAGGTCATACCCTGAAAGAGGGTCTTGAGAAGTGGCACAAAAAAGGCTGATGGCAAATGCTCCTGTGACTATTCTTTTTCACATGTCCATTGTAGAATGGAATGAGGAGACAAAGAAAGAAATTCAGGACATGATCAATGAGGGCATTACCAGCTTCAAGCTATATATGACTTACCCGGCAATGATCGTAGACGACGAGGATCTTTATAAGATCATAAAGGCCTTAAATGAAAAAAGGCTGTTTCGCAGGCGTACATTGTGAAAAATGCAGGCGTGATCGACGCACTGATCCAGGAAGCGAAAGCACAGGGAAAACTGGGTCCGGAGAATCATCCTCTTGTACGTCCGGATACTATGGAGGCCGAGGCAGTACACCGTCTTCTTGTAATTGCGAAGGAAGCAGGAGCTCCGGTCATGGTGGTACATTTGACCAACCGCAAGGCATACGAAGAAATCGTCCGTGCCCGGGAAAAATGGTCAGACCGTATTTGCAGAGACCTGTCCTCAGTATCTTCTTCTGGACGACAGCGTTTATTCCAAACCTGATTTCGAAGGTGCCAAATATGTGTGCGCTCCGCCAATCCGCAAGAAAGAGGATCAGGACTGCCTGTGGAAAGCTCTGGCGGATGGAGATATCCAGACAGTAGCTACGGACCAGTGCAGCTTTACCCTTGCCCAGAAAGCAATGGGAAAAAGCGGATTTTACCAAGATTCCAGGCGGCCTGCCGGGAGTTCAGACAAGGGGAACTCTTCTCTACACTTACGGCGTGCGCACCGGAAAAATTACAGTAGAGAAAATGTGCCAGCTTCTGTGTGAAAATCCAGCTAAGTTGTACGGTGTATATCCAAACAAAGGAGCTATCGCCGAAGGCAGCGACGCAGACATTGTAGTATTTGATCCGGAAAAAAGAGAACGTGATCTCTGCGAAAACACATGCCTATAATACAGATAACAACCCCTATGAGGGTTTTGAAGTCCATGGAGATATTGATAAAGTATTCCTTCGCGGAAACCTTGCTGTGGATGAAGGAAAACTGGTGCAGGAGAAACTTGGAGCTTATATTAAGAGAGGGCTGAGACAGCCGCTGGCCTAGAGCCTGTTTGAAAAATCATGTCTTTTTACATATCCTGTCAGAAACAGTGCAGCGGCTCCGTCACATGTGGCATTACATGCTGCTGCAAAAGCATCATTCAGTGCAAAAACAGCGAACATCAGCGCCATACCGGAATCTCCGAATTTCAGGATTCCGGTCAGGGTTCCCAGGATACCATTACGGTTCCCCATGGAAGCCCGGGTGTACCAATGGAACAGGTGGCAAGCAAAATACTGAAGATCAACATAGTTCCCGGTGCAGGAACAGAGCCGTACAGAATACGGGAGATCATCATAGCGAAGAATACCTCTGCAAGCACAGAACCACAGTGATGAATCTGGGTAAAAAGAGGAATTGCCTCTTTGATAAGCTCGGAATCAAGCGGCACACATTTGTCAGCTGCTTTCTGTGAATATTTTTCCACAGCTGTGGAAGAATGGGTTCTTAAAGCCATTTTACAGACCGGTATATAATTTTTCAGAATTCCCCATGCCTTTTCTCCGGCATAAGATCCTGCAATATGATACAGAACCAACACCCAGACCATATAAGCCGGAATTATAATAATAAGTGCCAGAAGCAACAGTGGCAGATACTTGATGAAATATCCCTGATAAGCCAGTGTACAAAGAGAAAGCCCGATATAAGCAGGTAACAGTGGAAGAAGAATTCTGGACATCAGGGAAAGGGTAATTCCCCGAAACTCCTGCAAAAGCTCTTTGGTTCGCACTGCATTGGTCCAGCAGGCACCAAGGGCAAGCAAAATAGCAAGTACTAACGCGCTCAGTGCAGAAACCGGTGCTGGAATGGGAAGCTCAAACAAGGTATCCGGCAGGAAGCGGAAAGATAAACTGTCTGTGGATACCGGAAGTCTTGGAATGATCAGATATCCAAGAACGGATGCGAAAGCTGCGGCTCCAAGCATGGAAAAATAAGTGATCCGGACAACTGGCGCGGTGGCTGGTGTGGGAGCTTTTTTTACGGAAATAATGGAAGATGCCACAAGACCGATAATGATCAGCGGTGCCAGAAAGGTGATTATCTGACTTAGCACATAACGGGCTGTAACCACCAGATTCAAAGCCCCGGAGGTCAGCCCCATAGTTCTTGTGGCATTTAAAAACAGGCCTGCAAGGAGGCCGGGTATACTGACTGCCAGAATCCGAATGGGAAAACTGGCCATAATTTTTTTTTCTTCATTGTGAAAATTCCTCCGGATGTATTATAATATATAGGAATGAAAGGTGCAATGAAATTTTAACCGCTGCATCATCCTCTTGCCAATAAAAGGGATTGATTAAAGAATGCCCGGTAATGATGGCAGGAAGGGATGGGGTAGTTGATTATGACAGGATGGAGTGAAAAATCATGTATAATAAAATTTATCAGATTCTTGATGAAAAAGGCAGGGCAAAAACTGGAATTTTTCTGGATGGACCATATATGGGAAAGAAGTGCATTTTGAAACCGGAAACGGTTATTAGAGAAGAAAACTGTGGTGAAGCTGCTGAAAAAAAAATCAGGTGTACAGCTGATCCCCCGAGAAAACGGAAGATGCTTCCATATGGGATAATTATCTGAATATTCTGAGTGAGACGAAAGAGACAAAAGTAATAGAAGCAGACGGTCACCGGCTTTTCGTAGAAGACTACCGCAAGAACCCGCGGCTTGTGATCTTTGGCGGCGGTCACGTATCACAGCCAACTGCCCATCTGGGAAAAATGCTTGGCTTTCATGTAACGATCATGGATGACAGAGAAGATTTCGTGACAAAGGAGCGATTCCCGGAAGCAGACCAGCTGGTCTATGGTGATTTCAAAGAACTGGACAAATATATTACTCCTTATGAAAATGCCTACTATGTAATCCTTACCAGAGGCCACATTGGTGATGCAGACTGCCTTCGCAGGCTTCTCCATCGTCCCTACGAATATCTTGGCATGATCGGCAGCAAAAACAAAGTGCGGATCACCAGGGAAAATCTTCTAAAAGAAGGCTATACAAAAAAGCAGTTGGACGAAGTCCATGCACCAATCGGAATTCCTCTTGGCGGGCAGCTTCCGGAGGAAATTGCAGTGAGCATTATGGCAGAGATTATTAAGGTAAAAAATCAGCATTATTCCGCATACTGTGATGAAAAAGTAGAGACAGCAGTTCTGGAAGGTCGTCATGGTGTCATGGTCACCATCGCAGAGAAATCCGGCTCTTCTCCAAGAGGAGTAGGAAGCAAAATGTTCGTAGAACCGTCCGGACACATTACAGGCAGCATTGGCGGCCAAAGTAGAGTACGAAGCCATCAGTCATTGTAAAGAAGTAAAAAGAAAAAGAAGTAAAACACTATGCCTTAACAGCAGACGGCCAGGACAGTCTTGGAATGATCTGCGGCGGGCAGGTGACGGTGGTATTTGAGCGGGTATAAGTTATGGAATGGGAAAATGTTCCTGTAACACGTACAAGATCACATTGTAAAACAATAAGAAAACAGGCTGGCTTCTACAGAAGATATGTGGATCAGTCTGTTTTCTTTGAGTATATAAAATATAGATGTGATGCCACTGCTAAAAAAAGAAATTAATCCCTGTCCGCTCCGACAGACAATTCCCCAAACTTAAAATTATCTAAATACCATAGATTTACAATTCGTGTCATTTTCTGTCGTTTCGTGACAGAATTATTGAAATAATTTTCGACTTTTTATAATGAGGATAACAAATGGGAGACATCAAATGGAAGAGGAGGGATGTCGTGTATTGTATTGCCATATTAACTGATCAGGAACAGGAAGGACAGAACTGTGCGGAATATATCAGGAATTACTGTACAGAAAAGAAAGTTTTTCCATTGATTGAAATCTATCAGAATCAGGAACAGTTTTTTGGGCGGATACGAAAAACAGTACCGGCAGTGGTGTTTCTTGCATTGCCAGGTGTGTCTGGGCTGAATGCGGCAGAACATCTCCGTTCCCTGTATCCGAAATGTGGGATTATCTGGTGCAGTGATCTTGATTTTTCGCTTCATGCGTTCAGGCTTCGGATAGAATATTTTTTATGAAACCTGTGGAAGAGCAGAAAATAAAAGAAGGTCTCTCCATCTGGTTTGAACGTAAAAAGGTAATATGATAAAAACACTCAGGAGGAAAACAATATGAAGAAAAGAGCTTTAATTCTTGCAATGATTACTTTTATAGCAGCTACAACATCTGAACCATCAATAAATATGGTACGTGCAGAGGAAACACAGGCAGAAGAAATACAGACAGAGGAAAATACAGCTCAGACATCAGAACTGCCCATAAAGACACTTACACAGAAGGTTATTGACGAGAATCCTTATATGGCAGCAAGTGATTCCAATATTCATCATGACTGCTACAATACAGATTCCACAGACGAGGTATTACCGGTAGGCATTTATTCAGAAATCAATGTTTCTTATGAAAAAACCAATGCAAATGCGTCTCCTGCTATCTTTTTCGATTCTTATGGACATGCAGTGGTTCCGTTGCTTGGTGGACTGGCAATCCGTGATATTAATGCAGAGGAAACACAGACACTGGGATGTTTTTCTCCAAAACAGCATGATAATGGAGATTATCTGATCCAGAGTTCCTATTCCTTTGTAGATGAGAGTAACCGTCTGGTGTGTCCGACCAATAATAACCATGTGCTGATGCTGAAGGCAACAGATGAAGACGGAAACGTACTTCCGGAATTTGAGAAAGTGCTGGATATTGATATTAAAGCAGCAGCAGAGGCAGCACTTGGAAAAACACTGGATCAGAATCTTCTTGCGGTAGTTTTTGACTATGAGGGAAATCTCTGGTTTGCAACAGGTGGATTCCGTATTTATCCTGACCGAAAACAGCAGGGTGCTATTGGCTATATTTCCCGTACAGCTATTGATGCCATTTTAAATGGAGAGGAAACTGATCTGTCAGATGCAGTGTTTGTATATGAACTGGAACCGGGAGAGGGTGCAGAGAATGGTATTGCGGCATCTAAGGAGGGTGCGGTCATTCTGACAAATCTGAAGTGTTATCTGCTCCAGGCGGATAATGGTGTGAAAAAAGTCTGGGAAACTCCTTACGAGAGTGCTGGCGCGAAAGAAAGCAAAGAAGGGGATGAAACAACTGGCGGAGGTCTTGCCTGGGGCAGCGGATGCTCTCCATCCCTTACAAAAGATCTGGTGATGTTTACCGATAATCAGGAGACCGTAAATCTTCTTGCCCTGGATATGAAAACAGGAGAAGTTGTCGCAAATCTCCCTGTGATCGATGAACTTCCGGAGGGCAGTCAGGTATCTGTTGAAAACTCAGCAATCGTGTACGATAACGGATCCGGAACAGTAAGTACGATCGTATGTAACTGGTTTGGTGCAGGAAGTGCCAACCTGGGAAAAGAGGACAGTGATTCCTCCATTCAGAGTTATACCAATATTTATGATGAAAATTGGTTGAAACAGGGAAATAAAATGATCACGCCGGGTGTGGAACGCGTAGATACGATTAAGACGGAGGACGGATATGAGATGAAGAGTATCTGGTGCAGAAGTGATCTCTCTGACACTTCTATGCTGAAGCTTTCTACCGCGACAGGATACATTTACGGTTATGTTCAGGATATGGAAACCAGCATGTGGCAGTATATTATGCTTGATTTTGAGACCGGTGAAACTGTTTTTCCATGGATGTTGCCAGCAAGCCTATGTACAACAACATGGCTATCGGTATGTATGCGGGAAACAGCGGAAATGCGCTCTATTGTCCGACCGGCTATCTGGAACTGCTGAGACTGCAGGACAGGTTTGTATATCTGCCGGAAATGCCTTACCGCAAGGTGGATCTGGATCAGGCAATGCGCAATGTGTTAAGTCAGGAGAAATTTGCGGCAGACGGCGGCCAGGGAGATGTGGAAGGATGGCTGAATACGATCACAGTTGAGAACGTACATCCGAATACGACCGTTGCAATACGTATGAAAGGAATCTCAGGGGAAACAGGTTCTTTGAAGCTGTATGCATATGGTACAGATGGTACCTTGAAAGAAGTTCCGGCAGAGAAATGGCATATCCAGACAGAAGATGGTGAAACACCGGATACATTATCCGAAGACGTACTGTATGAGGTACACATGACTGTGGAAGATGGTGGTGACTTTGATCTCAGCGAAACGGAAAAAGAGATTAAGATATCCGCTGTTCTGGGAATCTGAAGGATATGCTTTATTGCAAAAGATACACTTAGGGGTTGCATAATTTGTAATAATACTGTATATTAATTGTAACGATTCATGAAATGAGTCTGTTTTTGTAATATTATTTAAAAGAAGATGAATCAATTCAAAGCACCATTGCTTTGTAAAGGAGGAACTATATTATGAAAAAAGCAGGTTTGGCCGTTTTGCTTCTGGGCGCAGCGCTTTGCATCCCTGGATGTGGATTTGAGGAAGGTGCAGGAGCAAGCGTTACAGTTATACAGGCAACCCCGACCCCTATTCCAACACCAACCCCTGAGGCAACTCCTACACCAGAAGTTACTCCTACTCCAGAACCAGTTGTAGAGCAGACTGCAAGCGGTGTGAATGTAACTAAGCAGGATGGTACATATGTTGCGAATGCAGATATTAACCTTCGTGCAGATGCAAGTGCAGATGCTGCCTGGATCGCAGGTGTAACAAGCGGTACACAGCTTACAAGTACAGGTGTATGCGACAATGGCTGGATTGAGGTTTCCTATGAGGGACAGACTGCTTATGTATCCGGTGATTATGTAAGTGCAGTGGCAGCTGACGGTGCAGCCGCAGATGGAACTGCTGATCAGGCAGCTACAGAAGGAAGCGCAGATGCTGCAGCTGATGAGGCTGTTGCAGGCTGACAGGCTAGAAATTTAAGAGATGAAATGATGAGATGAAAGACGCTATGTAAATGGATGATATTATCGTTTGCATAGCGTTTTTTGAGTACTAAAGAAATTCCCTCCTGCCATGAAATGGTAAGAGGGAGATTTCTGAATATATCAAATCAAATTATTTCGGATAAACCAGTCTGTCTGGTTTGATATCATACAGCACTTCATCCAGGAACTTCTTAGCCAGATATTTCGCCATTCCAAGGTTCATATCCAGATAATTTCCACAATCTTTTCGGGGAAGCACCAGGAACCTCGCCCTGGAAATCACGGATAAACTCAAAGGTTTCAACCATAAGCGGAACAATATCCTTAGATTCATAATCTCCGTTCAGCAGCAGATAATTGCCGGTACGGCAGCCCATTGGTCCCCAGTAGATCATCTTCGGTCCGAATTCCTTGTGGTTGCGAAGAAAAGTAGCAGCAAGATGCTCAATGGTGTGAAGCTCTGCTGTGTTCATGACTGGTTCCTCATTTGGGGAAGTCATGCGAATGTCAAAAGTGGTGATCACACTATTTCCAACCGGATCCTTGCGGGAAACGTAAACGCCTGGCTGAAGTTTGATGTGATCTATTGTGAAACTGGTAATCTTTTCCATAAAAAAGACCTCGCTTTCTGATAAATTCTTTCTTGATTTTAGCAGACAATACAAGCTGTGGCAAGACAAAGAAAAGAAATTGAACAATCTGTGAAAACAATTGTTTTTTACGTGATTTTCGTTATAATAGAAAAAGATGGCATCAAGAATTGGAGGCATAAAATCATGAAAAAAGAAAAATTCTGGCAATGCTGATGGTGGCAGCTCTTTTTCCGCAGGAATGCTGGCAGGCTGTGGTTCAGATGATACGAAAGAGGAAAGCAAGAGCACAGAAGCAGCAGATACTAAGGAGAATACAGAAGAAAATAAAGACACAGAAGAAACAAAAGAGGAAAGTACAGAGGAAAGTGCTGACCAGTCAGAAGGAACGGAGGAAGAAGTTTCCGGCTTTACAGACGGTTCCGGGGATGGAGAAGGTACAGATGAGACAGCAGACGATACCAGCACTGTTCTGGATACCTCAGAGCCTCTTACCGGTCTTCATCATGCAGAGATTGAGGTGAAGGACTACGGCACCATTAAGGTGGAACTGGATGCGGACACAGCACCTATCAGTGTAACCAACTTTGTGAAACTGGCACAGGAGCATTTCTATGACGGACTTACTTTCCACCGTATTATTGATGGATTTATGATCCAGGGCGGAGATCCGGAAGGAACTGGAAGAGGAGGCTCTGATGAGACTATTAAGGGTGAGTTTTCTGAGAATGGCGTAAAGAACGACATTTCCCATGAGAGAGGTGTGATCTCCATGGCAAGATCCTCAGACCCGGACAGTGCAAGCTCCCAGTTCTTTATCGTGCAGTCCGACAGTACCTATCTGGATGGACAGTATGCCGCTTTCGGACATGTGACAGAGGGCATGGACATTGTTGACCAGATCTGCAAGGATGCAAAGCCTACAGATAACAATGGAACCATTTCAGCAGATGAGCAGCCGGTGATGACAAGCGTTACCATTATTGACTGACAAAGTACAGATTGAGAATACCGAAGATAAAAAACACCCCTTTGGCAGACACAAATAATTACAGTTTGTCTAAGGGTGTTTTTGAGTAAATACATGGGAAAAAAGTTGTTGCTTTTTGTATACAAGTTACAGTTTGACTACAAGTACGGGCATAGGCGGATGATTAGGCCGGTTGTAATATTCTGTTTTAATAACCAGAAATTTCCTGGAATCCAGCACTTTCAGCCATTCCAGCAGTGCATCCCGTTCCTCAAACCCGGAATCTCCGCCGCTGTAGATACACAGCATCAGGATCCCGCCCTTTTCAAAAGGGACAGGGATACGGTAAGTGCCTGAATACTGGATTCTGCCCTTGTGGCAAGAGTATGATCGCCCTTCGGCAGATAGCCGAAATTGAATACAATGCAGCTTACACTCACAGGCTCTGCGTATTTTCCCATATTTACGTGGGAATCCAGAAACAGTTCATAATTGTGGGGAGCATTTTCCTTTTCAAGCCGCTCTCTGGTATTGGCAAGTGCCATTTCCTGAATGTCGAAAGCGAGTACATGTCCTTTTTCCCCACAAAGACGGGAAAGAAGCAGAGTGTCATTTCCGTTTCCCATTGTGGCATCAATGCAAAGGTCTCCTTCTTTTACATGCTCTGAGATAAAGTGGGCGCACCACTGTGTGATCTGGTAGTTCATAATGGTTCCTTTCTTTTGTAGTATCCTTATAATGAAAGACGAAAACAAATGGCAAAATCTCCCGCAAAGTGGGGCGTGCAGATTGCGGGAAGGATTTTCAAACATGCTCTGGAATAGCTGTTAAAAGTCTAAGGCTATTATAACAGATAAAAAACAAAGAAAAGATGCATATAAAGGTAAATTATGTATGAAAAGCCGAACATATAAAAAATACATTGCATTCATACGTCTCTTTGCATTATAATAAGCGGTACGGACAAAAGGTATAAAATAACAGATGAATTTTGTCCAAAAGATTTCAAAGAGAGATGAGGGAAGATAATGTTAGAGGGAAAGACAGTTCTTCTGGGAGTTACTGGAAGTATTGCAGCATATAAGATTGCATATCTTGCAAGTGCGCTGAAGAAGCAGCAGGCAGACGTTCATGTGCTAATGACCAGAAATGCCACTAATTTTATTAATCCCATTACTTTTTGAGACACTTACCGGGAATAAATGCCTTGTGGATACCTTTGACCGGAATTTTCAGTTCCAGGTAGAGCATGTGTCCATTGCGAAAAAGGCTGACGTTGTGATGATCGCACCGGCAAGTGCCAATGTGATCGGTAAACTGGCACATGGGATCGCAGATGACATGCTTACAACCACCATTATAGCATGCAGATGCAAGAAATTTATTTCTCCGGCGATGAATACCAATATGTTTGAGAACCCCATTGTCCAGGATAATCTAAAAACCCTGGAGCATTATGGATACGAAGTGATCGATCCTGCTGTGGGCTATCTTGCATGCGGCGATACCGGAGCGGGAAAAAATGCCGGAGCCTGAGACTCTTTTAAACTATATTTTGAGAGAGTGTGCCTGTGAGAAGGATATGAAAGGGCTGAAGGTGCTGGTTACCGCCGGTCCTACCCAGGAAGCAATTGATCCTGTCCGTTATATTACCAACCATTCTTCCGGCAAGATGGGCTATGCCATTGCAAAATGGCTATGCTGCGCGGAGCAGATGTCACACTGGTGAGTGGACGTACTGCACTTGCACCGCCGCCATTTGTGAAGGTGGTTCCGGTGGTAACAGCCAGAGATATGTATGAGGCTGTGACCTCTGTCAGTCAGGAACAGGATATTATCATTAAAGCAGCAGCAGTGGCAGACTATCGTCCGGCCAGTGTGAGCGATGAGAAAATCAAAAAGAAAGACGATGACATGTCCATTGCTCTTGAGAGAACAGATGATATTCTGAAATATCTTGGAGAGCACAAACCGGATGGACAGTTTCTCTGTGGATTTTCCATGGAAACAGAGAATATGATCGGTAATTCCAGAGTCAAACTTACCAGGAAAAAATCTGGATATGGTAGCTGCCAACAATGTAAAAATGGCAGGCGCCGGATTCCAGGGGACACCAATGTTCTGACTCTGATTACACAGGATGAGGAAGTATCACTCCCGCTAATGAGCAAGGAGGATGCAGCCGGTAAGATCCTGGATAAAATACTGCTTGAGAGAGTTCGCAGATAGTTATTTACAGGCTGTCATTCTGGCAGCATTTATAAATCTTTTGCGAAGCCGCAGGCAGTGGCACTGGTGTTATATTCGCAGATTGTATTTTGTAAATCTGGACAGAGGATAACACATTTTTCAGAGTGGCGGGTAAATACCAAAAAACATGCCCGCTGTTCCATACCGTATTGTATCCCTGGAGCTGAACAGGCTCTAATATAGGGAACGATAACAAGGAGGACAATATGAACAAAAAAATTTACAACATCTCAAATCACCTTACTGGGCCTTATGATCGCAATTCTGCTTCTTATGGCTTACACACCTCTTGGCTACCTGAATATCGGGCCTCTTGCAATCACCTTTAATATTATTCCGGTTGCCATCAGCGCAATTACAATGGGACCTGTAGGCGGAGCCATTGCGGGAGCCGTATTCGGACTTACCAGCTTTGGACAGTGTATCGGCATTGGCGGTACCAGCCTTATGGGTGTTACCTTATTCGGAATCAATCCATTCCTGGCGTTTGTTCAGAGATTTATTCCAAGACTGGTTGACGGACTTCTTCTTGGATATATTTTCCAGGGAGTCCGCAGAAAATCAAAAAAATATTTATCTTTCCTGCGCTGTAACAGGATTTCTTTCCGCATTTTTAAATACTCTGTTTTTTATGGGGTTATTAGTTGGCCTTTTCGGAAATACCGAGTATGTACAGGGACTTATGGGTGGAAAAAACGTGATTCTGTTCATCTGTACATTTGTAGGAATCAACGCAGTATGTGAAATGCTTTCCGCTACCGTTATCACAGGCGCTGTAGGTGCAGCCCTTTACAAGGCAAGGCTTCTTCCGGAAACAGAGAAGAAATCTGAGAAAGTGGTAAAAACAGCAGAAGCTTAAGAAAAATTGAAACAGACAGACTGTTTGTAAAAATGGCCGCTGATTGCGGCTGAAAGCAGTCTGGCTGATGATAGAGAAATCATGGAGGAAAAAATGATTTTAGCAATTGATATTGGAAACACAAATATTGTGGTTGGCTGCATTGATTCAAAGCAAACCTATTTCATTGAGAGACTTTCCACTGTCCGTACAAAAACAGAACTGGAATACGCAGTTGACCTGAAGACAGTTTTGGATTTATATCATATTAAGCGGATTGATATTGAAGGCTGCATTATTTCCTCTGTAGTACCGCAGATTACCAATGCCGTGAAGCTTGCAGCTGAAAAGGTTCTGAAAAAAAGAACCTATGGTATTGGGACCCGGAGTAAAAACAGGTCTGAACATCATGATGGACAACCCCGGACAGCTTGGAGCAGATCTTGTAGCAAATGCAGTTGCAGGAATTCATGAATATTCTCTTCCACTGGCAATTATTGATATGGGAACTGCAAGTACGGTAAGCGTAGTAGATGAGAAGAAGCATTATGTGGGAGGCATGATTTTTCCCGGAATGGGAGTGTCCCTGGATGCCCTTACTGCCCGTGCTTCTCAGCTTAGCGGAATCAGTATTGAAGCACCGAAGCGCATCATTGGAAAAAATACCATCGAATGCATGAAAAGCGGCGTGCTCTACAGCAACGCAGCAGCCCTTGACGGAATTGTTGACAGAATTGAAGAAGAGCTTGGTCAGAAAATTACAGTTGTTGCAACTGGTGGTCTTGCACGTAAGATTATCCCACATTGCAAGCGGGAGATTTTGCTGGATGAGGATCTTTTGTTAAAAGGTTTGCTCATTATATATGAGAAGAACAGAAAAGAATTATAAGCTTTCTGAGAATGAAAAATGAGACAGGTCAGAACTTCACGGTTATGAGGTTCTGACCTGTTTTTGCCCTGAATTCGGTTACCGTTAGGAACGATGAAAGGCATCTGCAAAATCTTCTGGGACAGGGGCAGTCATACACATGTTTTCTCCTGTAACAGGGTGAGCAAATTCCAGCTGAAAAGGAGTGCAGGGGCTGCCTTTTTATAATTCTGTAATCTGGATTGTAGAGAAAGTCTCCTGGCAGCGGATGTCCAATGTACTTCATATGCACACGGATCTGATGAGTGCGTCCGGTTTCCAGATGGAGCTCGATGAGAGAGTAGGAATGATAGGTGGCTAACCGCGCATAATGCGTGACCGCGTTTTCTCCATTTGTGAAATCCACCTGTCTTTCGATGGTGGAATCTGCTGCACGCCCGATAGGCGCATCAATAGTTCCCTGCTCTGGTGCGATTCCCTGTACAATTGCCAGATAGGTACGCCGGATCTGACGCTGTTTCATCTGGGCAGAGAGAACTGCTGCACTATAAGGTATTTTTCGCCAGGATCAGGGCTCCTGTGGTGTCCCTGTCCAGACGGTTGATGCAGCGGTAGACGAAATGCTGTCCTTTTTTCTTTGAAATACCAGGTAACTCCATTCGCCAGTGTATTATCATAATTTCCAATGGAAGGGTGCACAGGCATGTCTGCCGCCTTATTTATGACTAAAATATCTTCATCTTCATATAGAATAGAAAGATCCATTTTCACAGGCAGGATATTCTCAGTGTTGTCCGCTTCCGGAATATGTATGTGAAGAGAATCTCCGACCTGAAGAACTGATTTCCCAAATCCCCGCTCACCATTTAGCTGAATCGCATTTTTATCTGCCTTCATGGAAGATAAAATTCCCCGGGAAAAGCCCTTGCTTCCTGAGAAAATCAAGAAGCTGCATTCCTTCCTGCTCTGGCTGTATCGTGTATGTAAGAGTTCTGTCCAAGGTGTTCCTCCTGAAATTGTATTAAAATTTTGTTACGGTTCACTCCGTGACCAGTAACACGCTTCGCGATGCACACAGAAAGACGAACCTTCTTGTGACAAGCACAAGAAGTAGCGTTTGCTGCGCAAACTTAATTCTCGGGTTTTCTGTGAACTTTGTTCACAAAAAACACCTCGCGGAACGTTACCAGTGAACAGTAACAAAATTATGTTGAAACATAAGGATTGTGCGTAATTAAATACTGTATTTTTTTCGCTCAAGGTGTATAATAGCACAGAAAATATTTGCATGGAAGTATCTGAAGCAGTTTTATGAGATATACATCCATGCGACAGGAACTTTTATATATTTAAGGAAAAAGAGAAAACATATGAAACAACAGCAACATCTTTTTACAAACAAAATGCTCCGGGCGCTTCTTGTTCCTATTATTATGGAACAGCTATTAAATGCCTTGATGGGTACGGTAGATACTATGATGGTCAGCAATGTAGGTTCTGCGGCCATTTCCGCCGTTTCTCTTGTGGACTCCATCAATGTATTGATCATTCAGGCCTTTTCTGCACTGGCAGCAGGAGGTACCATTATCTGTACCCAGTATCTTGGCCAGAAGAATCACGAGATGGCAAACAAATCAGCCAGGCAGGCACTTTTTATTATAACGGCTATTTCTGTTTTCATCGTTGTGCTTGGACTTGCTTTCCGTGCACCGCTTCTTAGCTTTATTTTCGGAAAAGTAGACGCGGATGTTATGAAGAATTCCATGGTATATTTCTTTTATACTGTGCTGTCCTATCCTTTTATTGCGCTTTATGATGCCGGAGCATCCATTTTCCGTGCACAGGAAAAACACCAGAGGACCGATGGTAATCTCCATTATTTCCAATGTGATGAATATTGTGGGAAATGGAATCCTGATCTGGGTATTTCATATGGGAGTTGCCGGAGCCGCCATTTCTACACTGGTATCCAGAATTTTTTGTGCAGTGGTAGTGCTTTATCAGCTTAGAAAAGACAGGCAGCCAATTGTGGTACGTGATTATCTGAAAATCCGTCCGGATGGAAAAAATGATTGGCAGGATTCTTGCTCTTGGTATTCCTTCTGGTATAGAGAACAGCATGTTCCAGCTTGGAAAGCTGGCAATCCAGTCTACAGTCTCTACGCTTGGAACCACTGCAATTGCAGCCCAGGCTATGACCAATATGCTGGAGATGTTAAATGGAACAGCTGTAATTGGTGTTGGAATCGGACTTATGACAGTAGTGGGACAGAGCCTTGGAGCCGGAAAAAAGACGAGGCAGTTTATTATATGAAGAAACTGATGATCTTTTCCGAAGTCTTTCTCATCGCCTGCTGTGCAGTGGTATATGTCCTTGCACGGCCGATTACCATGATTGGTGGAATGGAAGCTAAAAGCGCTGAAATGTGTCTTGATATGATGTTCTGGATCACCATTGTGAAACCAATCGTATGGATGTTTGCGTTTATTCCGGCTTACGGCATGCGTGCGGCAGGAGATGTGAAGTTTTCCATGATTACTTCCTGCATTACTATGTGGACCTTCCGCTTTTGCCTGTGCGTTTATCTGATCCGGGTATGTGGCATGGGACCGATGGCTGTCTGGATCGGAATGTTCACAGACTGGACGGTACGTGCGATCGTGTTTGGTCTGCGGTTTAAGAGTGGAAAATGGATGGAACATAAAGTTGTGTAAAAGGTAACTGCAAAAGGTAACTGCAAAAGATAAGGAAAGCGATCCCCTTTTTATTGACTTTTAAATGGCAAAATTATATAATGTAACGGATAAAAACAGGGAAAAGCATGATCAGGAAGCCAGGTGTAATTCCTGCACAAGTCCGTTACTGTACAGTCAGATACTGGTTGCTTTTTTCAGAAACAGGATTTCCTGCGGCAACCGGGATAAGACTGATAGGAAAGAAGCTTTGTTGTCAGGACAGGGCTTCTTTTATTTACGTAACTGATGGGGCGGACGTGAAGATTGCCGTCACAATCCCGGAAACCCGCATAGCGGGTTCCTCATAGCTTTGGAGGCAAGAAACATGGAACATAAGACAGGATTGGAAGATTATTATGTGATTCGCGGACAGAAGAAAATGCGTTTTGGCTATACTACAGGTTCCTGCGCGGCAGCAGCTTGCAAGGGCGCCTGCCTGATGCTTTTTGGAAAAGAAAAGTTAACATCTGTACCGCTTATGACTCCCAAGGGAATCCTCCTTGACCTGGAACTGCATGACATTCAGATCAGTGAAAATCAGGTTACCTGTGCAGTGAAAAAAAGATGCCGGAGATGATCCGGACACAACAAATGGCATTCTTGTGTATGCTACAGTGTGGAAGACGGATACTGCCGGAATCGTCATAGATGGCGGAGTGGGCGTAGGCAGAGTTACAAGACCCGGGCTCTCCCAGAAAGTAGGAGAAGCTGCGATCAATTCTGTTCCTCGTGCCATGATCCTTCGAGAAGCAGAAGAAGCTGCAGTTTCCCATGACTATGAGGGAGGGCTGAAGGTTGTGATTTCTGTTCCGGAAGGTGTAGAAATCGGCAAGAAGACCTTTAATCCCAGACTGGGAATCACAGGGGAATCTCCATCCTTGGAACCTCCGGAATTGTGGAGCCTATGAGTGAAAAAGCTCTTGTAGAAAGCATTCATGTGGAAATGAAGCAGCACTTTACCCAAGGCGAGAAGTACCTTCTTGTGACTCCCGGGAAACTATGGGGCAGATTATCTGCGTGAGCACATGACCTTACCTTTCGAACGAAATATTAAGTGCAGCAATTATGTGGGAGAAACCATTGATATGGCTGTGGATATGGGAGTGAAAGGAATCCTATTTGTTGCCCATATTGGCAAGTTTGTAAAGGTAGCAGCAGGAATTATGAACACCCATTCCCACAGTGCAGATGCTCGAATGGAAGTGCTTGCATCCAATGCCCTCAGAGTGGGAGCGGATGGAGATACTGCAAGAGATATCCTGAATTGCAATACCACAGATGATGCCCTTGATATTTTGCACGAAAAAGGCCTTTTAGAGCCTGCAATGCAAGAAATTATGGAAAGAATCCAGTTTTATCTGGATCACCGTTCTTATGAACAAATTAAGCTTGGTGCGGTTGTTTTTTAACAATGTATATGGATATCTGGGAAAAACAAGAGATGCCGGTGAACTGATTCAGGAAATTCAAAAGCAGGATGAAATGCTTAAACTTCAAATGTAAGCGGGATGATAGAGTGTGCAGATTGCAGGCATGGACAGTATGTTGCAGGGCATTTTTACGAATAAAGATATGTTCAGTTTATGAGAGCAAAAAATAAAAACAGAGTAGTTATGTTTAAAAACTATTTCAGAAAGAGAGATCTATGACAGGAAAATTATATGGCGTAGGAGTTGGCCCAGGGGATCCGGAGCTGATCACTTTAAAGGCCTTAAGACTTACAAAGGAAGCAGATATACTGGCTTTTCCAGGGAAAAGCCAATAGAATCTGTGGCATACAGGATCATGAAAGGAGCGTACCCGGAAATTGACAGCAAACAGATGATTTCCCTGCCAATGCCCATGATCAAAGACAGAGAAGAACTGAAACGTGTTCATGATGAAGGAGCAAAAATAATTGCAGAATGGCTTGAGAAAGGAAAAAAATGTAGTATTTCTCACCCTGGGAGACCCAACCGTATATTCTACATATATTTATGTACATCAAACGTGTGGAACAGCTGGGATATGCAACGGAAATCATCAGCGGCATTACATCCTTTTGCGCAGTCAGTGCCAGATTTAATGAAGGACTGGTGGAAAAATCCCAGCAGCTTCATGTAATCCCTGCCTCCTATCAGATAGAAGAAGCATTAAAGCTTCCAGGAACGAAGGTTCTGATGAAAACCGGCAAAAAAAAATGCAGGAAGTAAAAGCACAGATCAAAGCATCTGGTAACAAAGCCGAGATGATCGAAAATTGCGGAATGCCAGATGAGAAAATTTATAGAAGTGTGGAAGAAATTCCAGATGATGCAGGTTATTATTCGTTGATCGTTGTGAAGGAAAAAAGTAAGATAATGTAAATGAAAACCAATGTAGGCAGAGTAAAAATTTATTAAAGCAAGAATTATAAAACTTTGCCGCATAATAAAAAAATTATAGTGAAAAAGGAGAGAAAGCCATGATTCATTTCGTAGGAGCAGGTCCGGGAGCACCGGATCTTATCACAGTAAGAGGAAAACAGTATCTGGAGGAAGCAGATGTGGTGATCTATGCAGGATCACTGGTAAATCCCAAACTTTTAGAGTACACAAAGGATATTTGTACCATTTATAACAGTGCCAAAATGACACTGGAAGAGGTGATCTCTGTTATGGAAAAGGCAGAAGCGGCAGGCAAGACAACAGTAAGACTTCACACAGGTGATCCCTGTATTTATGGTGCGATCCGTGAACAGATGGATATTCTGGATGAGAAAAATATCACTTATGATTACTGTCCGGGTGTCAGTGCGTTCTGCGGTGCTGCAAGTGCCCTGAATCTGGAATATACTCTGCCGGATATTTCTCAGAGTGTGATCATCACCCGTATGGAAGGAAGAACTCCGGTTCCGCCAAAGGAAAGCATTCAGTCTTTTGCTGCTCATCAGGCAACCATGGTTATCTTTTTAAGCACAGGAATGCTGGAAGAACTGAGCAGAAGACTGATAGAACGCGGTTATACGGCAGATACTCCTGCTGCGATTGTGTATAAGGCAACCTGGGAGGATGAGAAGAAATTTGTGTGCACAGTAGGAACCCTGGCGCAGACTGCGAAAGAGAATCATATTACGAAGACTGCACTTATGATCATTGGAGACTGTGTAAATGCCGCTCATTATGACCGTTCCAAGTTATACGATCCAGGATTTACAACAGAGTTCCGTGAAGCAACGAAATAAGAATAAGGTTATTTGATATGGCAGCTTAGGTTAGAGCCTGTTCCAGATGAAAGGAAAACGGATGAAAATTTCCATGATATGCTACACCCTGACAGGGCAGCAGACAGGAGAGAAACTAAAAAAGGGACTGGAAAAAGAAGGAAATATAGTTTCTTTTTTTCACAAAGAGCAAATACATTCCAGATTCTATAAAGGGAAGCTGCGGGAAATGGACAGGAGAACAGTTCGAAACTGCAGACAGTATCATTTTCATTGGAGCAGCCGGAATCGCAGTGCGCAGCATTGCTCCCTTTATACAAAGCAAAAAAAGAAAGACCCGGCTGTGCTGGTAGTAGATGAATTGGGCAAATTTGTGATATCCCTGCTGTCTGGACATCTTGGCGGGGCAAATGAACTTGCCTGTCTGGCTGCAGACATTTTACAGGCAATCCCTGTAGTCACAACTGCCACAGACCTTGAGGGAAAATTTGCTGTGGATGTGTTTGCAAAGAAAAATAACTGTCACATTTTTCGAATGAAAGAGGCGAAAGAGGTTTCTGCCGCGCTGCTGGCAGGTGAGAAGGTGGGATTCTACAGCGAATTTCCCTGGGAGGGAGAACTGCCAGAGGGACTGATCTGGTGTCAAAAAACTGGCATATCACTTTCTGAAATACAGTATGAAACTGTGGATGGCACACCACTTCCAGAGGTGGGGATTGCCGTGACCGTACATAAAAGCTGTCATCCCTTTGCCTCAACGACGCATGTAGTTCCACCAGCTGCTGCGCTTGGAATGGGTTGCCGGAAAATAAAGAATCAGAAGCCGTGGAAAAAGCAGCATTCAGCTGCCTGAAAGAAAATGACATTTATCCGGAGGCAGTTGCAGCTCTAGCAAGCATTGATGTAAAAAAAAGAAGAACCCGGGCTTCAGGCTCTTTCAGAAAAGCTGGGAGCTCCTTTCAAAACATTTTCCAGTGAGGAACTTCTGTCTGTGCAGGGTGAATTCACCTCATCCTCTTTTGTAAGTAAGACAGTAGGTGTGGATAATGTGTGTGAACGAAGCGCGGTGAAAGCCGCAGAGAATTATACTGGCGTTCATTTTATACAGAGAAAACGGGGCGCAGAGGGCGTGACAACGGCTCTTGTCCTTGGAGATTGGAGGATACGTTTTGAGTAAAGAAAAGAAAATCTATGTGGTAGGAATCGGACCAGGTTCTTATGAAGGAATGACAGGAGCTGCAGCTACAGCTCTTGAAAAAAGTGATGTGATCGTTGGATACACTGTTTATATTGATCTTGTAAAAGACCATTTTCCGGGAAAATCTTTTTCTCACTACACCTATGAGAAAGGAAGTAGACCGCTGTGTAATGGCTTTTGATGAGGCTATGAAAGACCAGACAGTTTCCATGATCTGCAGTGGTGATGCGGGAGTTTACGGAATGGCTGGTCTTATGTATGAAATCGGCGCAAACTATCCGGAGGTGGAGCTGGAAGTAGTTGCAGGTGTTACAGCAGCAACCGGAGGAGCAGCAGTGCTTGGTGCTCCATTGATCCACGATTTCTGTCTGATCAGTCTCAGTGATCTGCTCACACCATGGGAAAAGATCGAGAAGCGTCTTCTTCTGGCTTCGGAAGCTGATTTTGTGATTGTTCTTTACAATCCGTCCAGTCACAAGAGACACGATTATCTGAAAAAAGCCTGCGAACTTATGCTTCAACACAAATCTCCGGAAACAGTATGCGGTACTGTGCAGAACATTAACCGCGAGGGTGAAACTGCCAGGGTTATGACTCTGGCTGAATTGAAAGAAACACAGGTAGATATGTTTACCACTGTATTTATCGGAAATTCACAGACCAGAAATATCGATGGAAAAATGGTAACACCAAGAGGATATAAAAAATGTCTGATGTTGTTGTTTTTGCAGGCACCACAGAAGGCTGTGAAATCTGCAGCTTTCTGGCAAAAAAATAAAGTAAGTGTGCTTGCATGTGTCGCTACCGATTACGGCAGCAAATCATTAAAGAGGGCGAATATCTGAAAATCCACGCTGGCCGCCTGAATGGGGCGGAGATGGAAAATCTTCTGAAAGAACTCAGTCCCGGACTGGTGCTGGATGCTACCCATCCGTATGCTGCCGAGGTAACGGAGAATATTCGTGCTGCCTGCAAAAATACAGGGCTTTCCTATGAGAGAGTGCTTCGTGAAAAAGGGCGCGTATCAGGATAAAGCTGTATATGTGGAAGACACGGAGGCAGCAGTGAGGTTTCTGGAAGACACTAAGGGGAATATCCTGCTAACTACAGGCAGCAAAGAGCTTGGAAAATTTTACAGCTTTATCTGATGCAGGAGAACGCATTTATGCCCGTGTTCTGTCTTTGCCATCTGTGATGGAAACCTGCAAAGGGTATGGCTTTGAGGGCAAACATCTGATCGGTATGCAGGGACCCTTTTCCATGGAATTAAACGCAGCCATGCTTCGTCAGTATGACTGCAGATACCTTGTGACAAAGGATACAGGAAAAGCAGGTGGTTTCCAGGAGAAAATTGATGCTGCACTTATGTGCGATGTGATTCCTGTTATAATTGGAAGACCGCTGCAGGAAGAGGGTCTTTCTGTGGCAGAATGTAAACATATGCTCACGGAACATTTTGGACTTACTCTAAAACCTCACGTTACACTTCTGGGAATTGGGATGGGAAGTGAGAAAACCCTTACAATTCAGGGAAAAGGGCAGTTCAAAGAGCTGATCTGATCATTGGGGCCAGGCGTATGGCAGATTCCATCCGGGAGCCGGGACAGCCGGTGGTGTATGAATACCGCAGCGATGTGATTGGAGCTTATATTAAGAGCCATCCGGAATATGAGAATATTGTGATAGCTTTGTCCGGGGATGTGGGATTCTACAGCGGAGCGAAGAAGCTGCTGGATGTGTTGAATGGAAGGAAACCAGAGGGTGTTTTAGCAGATGATTTTAAAGGGCAGGAGGACAGTGAAAAGGAAATGGCTGTGTTTCCATTGAGATTATCTGCGGAATTTCTTCTGTGGTTTATTTTATGTCCCAGATCGGTTTATCCTGGGATGATGCGAAGATTACTAGTGCCCACGGCAAAAATTGCAATTTGGTTTCCATGATCAAGCAGAATCAGAAGGTTTTTTCCATTCTGGGAACAAAAGTGCGGTTGCAGAACTTGCACAGAAACTGGTGGAATATGAGATGGGAGATGTGGTTCTTTATGTTGGAGAAAACCTTTCCTATCCAGATGAAAAATATTCCAGGCGAACGCCAGTGAACTGACTTCCTATGAGGGTCAGGCATTGAGCGTTGTCTGTGCTTTTAATGAAAAAGCCAGACCGGCATTTTCCACTCATGGAATTCCAGATGAGAAATTTATCCGTGGAAAAGCACCTATGACAAAAGAAGAGGTGAGATGTGTTTCCCTTTCTAAGCTTCGTCTTCAGGAAGATTCCATTTGTTATGATGTAGGTGCCGGAACAGGTTCTGTTTCTGTGGAAATGGCTCTTCGCGCAGATCAGGGACAGGTTTTCGCTGTTGAGAAAAAGGATGACGCGGTGGCTCTTCTTTACGAAAACAAACAGCGGTTTGCAGCGGATAATCTGGAAATTATAAAGGGCGAGGCACCGGAAGCACTAAAAGAACTGCCGGTTCCTACTCATGCGTTTATCGGTGGTTCATCAGGAAATCTGAAAGAAATCGTTGCCCTGCTTTTTAGAAAAAGAATCGGGATGTGCGGATCGTGATCAACTGCATTACGCTGGAGACTATCAGTGAGGCACTGGAGATATTGAAAGAATACGATTTCGCAGATCAGGAAGCAGTGCAGCTTACAGCCTCCAGATCAAAAGAGATTGGAAAATACCATCTAATGATGGGAGAGAATCCTATTTATATTATCACCTGCCAGAGCCCCCGGGCGCAGATATGACAGGTGTGGTTTTTTAAGAGTGCAGAAAAAGGCTGTTGGCGCGGAAAGAAGAGGAGGACTATCATGAAAAAAAAGAATACCCAGGATCTTGCTTGCAGCAGGAGCCAGCGGAAGCGGAAAAACACTTCTCACCTGTGGTCTGCTGCAGGTACTGGTAAACAGAGGGATAAAAGACAGTCTCCTTTAAATGCGGACCGGATTATATTGATCCCATGTTCCATACCCAGGTAATTGGTACAAAATCCCGAAACCTGGACACTTTTTTTACAGGAGAGGATATTACCCGATCTCTTCTTGCAAAAAAAACAGTGCTGACTGTGAAATGGCAGTGATGGAAGGCGTTATGGGTTTTTACGATGGAGTGGCAGGAACCACTACTTTGGCAAGTGCTTATGATCTGGCGCGAGTTACGGATACGCCGGTTATTCTGATCGTGAACAGCAAGGGAATGAGTGTCTCTCTTGCTGCCTACATAAAAGGCTTTCTGGAATACAAAAGACAGCCGCATAAAGGCGTGATTTTTAACCAGATGTCCCCTATGCTCTATCCCAGAATGAAGAAACTGGTGGAAGAGGAGCTTGGCATCAAAGTACTGGGCTATGTGCCAAGGGTGGAAGATTGTGTGATCGAGAGCCGACACCTGGGACTGATTTTTGCCAGAAGAAATCCCGGAACTGAAGGGACGGCTTTTGAAGCTGGCAGAAGTGCTGGAGAACAGTCTGGAAATAGAAGAGATATTAAAACTGGCCAATGAGGCACCAGTGTTGGAATATCCATTGTTGGAAAAGACAGATGAGAGATCCCTATGTCAGCCAGCTGGAACCAGTGCAATAGCTGAAAAGGTGAAAAGAGAAGTGGATGCATTGACTGAAATGAGTCAGGTGTATACCTGGAAAAGCCCAAAGAAGCTTCGGATCGGTCTTGCGAAAGATGAGGCATTCTGCTTCTTTTATGAGGATAATCTGGATCTTCTTCGTTCCATGGGTGCCGAGTTGGTGGCTTTTTTCGCCTGTACATGACGGACATTTACCAGAAAATCTGGACGGACTTCTTCTCTATGGTGGATATCCGGAATTAAATGGAAAAGCATTGGAGGAGAATCTTTCTATGCGGCAGGAAATTGCGGCAGCCATAAAGGATGGAATGCCCTGTCTTGCAGAATGCGGTGGGTTCATGTATCTCCACGAAAGCATGGAGGGAATGGATGGGAAATTCTATGAAATGGCAGGCGTTATTCCGGGTAAGGTATGGCGCACACCCAGACTGACCCGGTTTGGCTATATTACTTTGAAGCAGAATCAGGGGATTTCCCATGGAAAACAGGAAACTGCAATTCTTGGGGAGTCAGATCTTGGAGTAAGTCCGGCCCATGAATTTCATTATTTTGATTCGGATAATTGTGGAACTGCATTTCATGCTTCAAACCGGAAAGCAAACGCGGGTGGGACTGCATGCACGGCTCTGATCATTTGTTAGCTGGCTTTCCTCATTTATATTATTACGCAAATCCGAAAATCCCACAGGCATTTTTAAAAAGTGTCTGGAGTATAAGGAGTTACAAAAATGATACGATTATTAACTCTTCCGGCAGGTTTTATTCTTGACCTGCTTATGGGAGATCCAAGATGGCTATATCATCCGGTATGTCTTATAGGAAATCTGATCAGCATACTGGAAAAGGAATACGAAAGGTGTTTCCGAAAAACAGATAAGGGTGAGCGGGTAGGAGGCATTCTGGAAGTTGTCCTTGTCTGTTTATTACCTTTTTATTCCTTACGTTGTAATCCATCTGTTTTATAAATGGAATTTCTGGCTGGGCTTTGCACTGGAGACTTTCTGGTGCGGACAGCTGCTTGCAACAAAATCATTGAAAGTGGAAAGTATGAAAGTATATGACCGCCTAAAAAACGGAACCATTGAGGAAGCGCGTTATGCCGTTTCCATGATCGTGGGACGTGATACACAGGCACTTTCAGAAATCGGGTGACGAAGGCAGCTGTGGAAACGGTTGCGGAAAATTCCTCTGACGGAATTATTGCCCCTATGTTTTACATGGCAATTGGCGGTATTCCCCTGATGTTTTTTGTACAAGGGTATCAACACCATGGATTCTATGCTTGGATATAAAAAACGATAAATATCTGTATTTTGGAAGATGTGCAGCCAGACTTGACGATGTGGCGAATTATATTCCAGCCAGAATTTCCGGCTGGCTGATGGCATTGTCCACAGTATTTGTTGGAATGGATACCAAAAATGCAGTGAAAATATACAGAAGAGACCGTCGCAATCATGCAAGCCCCAATTCTGCCCAGACAGAAGCGGCTATGGCAGGAGCCCTGGATGTACAGCTGGCAGGAAATGCTTATTATTTTGGTAAGCTATATGAAAAACCGACGATCGGGGATCCGATCCGCCCGGTTGAAATCGAGGATATTCAAGAGCGAATAAGCTGCTTTATGCAACCTGTATTGTGGGAGCAATTTTATTCTTCGGGCTGAGTGTTCTTCTGAAAACTGTGTTATAGCGGATTTTGCTGAAAAAACAGCAACAAATAAAAGATTAAAGTATGTTTTAAAATTGTGACGCTCTAGCAGAAAGCCTTTTTCAAACACGCTTTAGATCATGTAATTACTTGAATGGAGACAACAATGGAAAAACACATACATGGCGGTGATGTGTATCATCATCAGGGGTGCATTGACTTTTCAGCAAACTGCAATCCTCTTGGTACCCCGGAGGGGAATCAAAAAGCGATCATTGAAAGTCTGGAGCATATAAACGACTACCCCCAGGTAGGCTGCACTCCCTTAAAAAAAAAGCCATTGCAGAATATGAGAATACGAAGCCGGATCAGGTGATCTGCGGAAACGGCGCTGCAGAGGTGATCTTTTCCCTTTGCCGGGCGGTGAATCCAAGACGGGCTCTGGTGCCGGCTCCGACTTTTTGCAGAATACCAGCAGGCATTATATAGTGTAGATTGCCAGGTAGAGTTTTTTCTCCTGAATGGGAAAAAAGAGGTTTGTGCTGGAGGAAAACTTCTTACAGGCATTGACAGAAGAGATTGACATTATTTTCCTGTGTAATCCCAATAATCCAACCGGGCTTCTGGTGGAAAAAACATTGCTGGAAAAAAATTCTGAAGCGTTGTCAGGAGCTTAATATTCTTATGGCAGTGGATGAATGCTTCCTGGATTTCGTTCCATCACCAGAAAAAAATATACGCTAAAAAGAATATCTGGAAACCTATGACAATCTGTTTCTTCTGAAAGCTTTTACAAAGCGCTATGCTATGGCAGGTGTGAGACTTGGCTATGGTCTTTGCGGAAATAAAGGACTTCTGGAAAAAAAATAGAAGGTGTATGTCAGCCCTGGAATGTCTCTTCCATGGCACAGGCAGCAGGTCTGGCTGCATTACAGGAAACGGAATATGTAGAAAAAGGGCAGACAGGTGACATTTGAAGAGCTGGCTTACCTGAAAGAGCAATTGACTGCTCTTGGTTATCCGGTTTACCCATCTCAGGCAAATTATGTGTTTTTTACAGGTCCGCTGGATTTGTATGAGAAGCTGGAGCAGAAGAAGATCCTGATACGCGATTGCAGTAATTATACCGGGCTTTCCAAAGGATATTACAGGGTGGCGGTGAAGAAACATGAAGAAAATCAGCAACTTGTCAGGGCATTGAAAGAAATAGAAAGAAATAGATAGAACCAAAGTTGAAAATGTGATTTTATAAAAGGAGGAACACATTTTGGCAAAAGCAATCATGGTGCAGGGGACAATGTCCAATGCCGGAAAAAGCCTTCTGGCAGCAGGCCTTTGCAGAATTTTTTAAACAGGACGGGTACCGTGTGGCACCGTTTAAATCCCAGAATATGGCGTTGAATTCTTTTATCACAAAAGAAGGTCTGGAAATGGGACGTGCCCAGGTGATGCAGGCAGAAGCAGCCGGAATTGCTCCTTCTGTTCTGATGAATCCTGTTCTTTTAAAGCCTACAAATGATGTAGGCTCCCAGGTAATCGTAAACGGTGAGGTTTTGGGAAACATGAGCGCCAGGGATTATTTCAAATATAAGAAAAAACTGGTGCCGGATATTATGAAGGCTTACAATGCTCTTGCAGCAGAAAATGATATTATTGTTATAGAGGGGCCGGAAGTCCGGCGGAAATCAATCTGAAAAGTGATGATATCGTAAATATGGGTATGGCGAAAATGGCAAAGGCTCCGGTTCTTCTGGTGGGAGATATTGACCGTGGCGGTGTTTTTGCCCAGCTGATCGGAACTGTCATGCTTCTGGAAGAAGATGAAAAGGAGATGGTAAAAGGTCTGATCATCAATAAATTCCGTGGAGACAAAACCATTCTGGATCCTGGGGTGGAAATGCTGGAGGAGAGAAGCGGCATTCCGGTTGTAGGCGTAGCTCCTTATCTGAATATTCAGGTGGAGGATGAGGACAGCCTGACGGAACGTTTTGAGACAAAACGGACAGTAGACATGATTGACATTGCGGTGATCCGGGTACCAAGGATTTCTAATTTCACAGATTTTAATCCACTGGAAAGTATTCAGGGGAGTTTCCCTTCGCTATGTAAAAAATCCATCAGAGCTTGGCAATCCGGATATGATCATTCTGCCGGGAACCAAAAATACAATGGAAGATCTTCTGTGGATGAGAAAATGGCCTGGAAGCGTTGATCCTGAAGGAGGCTGCGAAAGGAAAGCTGATTTTTGGAATCTGCGGCGGCTATCAGATGATGGGCGAAACTTTAAGCGATCCTCATGGAGTGGAAGCTGGCGGAACGATCAAAGGTATGGGCCTTCTTCCAATGGATACCGTTTTTGCCAGGAAAAAGACCAGAACCAGAGTGGAAGGCTCCTTTAGCCAGCTGACTGGTGCGTTTGCAAAGCTTAGTGATACTGCTCTGGAAGGATATGAGATCCATATGGGTGAGACTGCCCTGAAGGGAGATGCAAAGCCATCTACAAATATTCAGGATAGCGTAACCGGAGAGAGAAAGGCGGATGGTGCTTATCTTGACAATGTGTGCGGAACTTATGTCCATGGTGTTTTCGATAAAGAGGCAGTAGCTGAGGCAATTGTACAGATCATTGGAGAAAAGAAAGGGCTGGACGTATCCGGAATGACTGGAATGGATTTTCAGGCATTTAAGGAAACCCAGTATGATATTCTGGCCGCAGAGCTCCGGAAACATCTGGATATGAAGAAAATATATGAAATCCTGGAAGAGGGGGTATAAATATGAAGGTAGAACTGGAAAATGTAAAACCAATGGACATAGAAAAAGAAGCTTTGAGATCATCACAGAGGAGCTTGGTGATACCCCTCTGCTCCCGGGAACAGAGCTGGTGGTAAAGAGATGTATTCACACAAGCGCTGATTTCGATTATGCGAAAAAAGCTTTGTTTTTCCGAAAACGCAGTGGAAAAAGCGATTCAGGAAATTAAAGATGGCGCCTGTATTGTAACCGACACCCAGATGGCAAAAGCAGGAATCAACAAGCGTGCCCTTGCAAGGTACGGCGGTGAGGTATACTGCTTCATGTCAGATGAGGATGTTGCAAGGATTGCCAGAGAAAATGGTTCCACCCGTGCCACTGCAAGTATGGATAAAGCAGCAGGGCTCGATAAAAGCTGATCTTTGCAATTGGAAATGCACCCACAGCTCTGGTTCGGCTTTATGAGCTGATCGAAGAGAAAAAGCTGGATCCTGAGCTGATCATCGGTGTGCCGGTAGGCTTTGTAAACGTGGTTCAGTCCAAGGAACTGATCATGCATACAGATGTGCCGTACATTGTAGCCCGCGGGCGTAAGGGGGCGGATCAAATATTGCAGCGTGCATCTGTAATGCCTTGCTGTATATGATCGACAACAACCGGGGATAAAAAACAGCGTATACTCTGTCTGTGGAAAATGACAAAGTATACGCTGTCCGTTTAGTTCAAAACTACAGACTTCAGCAGTTCGCAGGCTGGGACGAAATCCTGTACTGGCATGGAAGAGCAAGATATAAGTACCGTCACATCTTTCTCACTTTCTTTTTAAAATTTGTAAATGCAGGCTTTTTTTCAGAGGCCTGTTTTTTAATTCATCCCCGCTTTTTTCATAAGGCAAAGTAAGAGCCAGACTGGTACCGGCTGCGCCCACCTGAATCTGACAGCCAGTGCCAAATACCTGACGGACTGAGCTGCGAAGCTGCTTTAATTTGGAGGAATAAAGTCGTTTCAGCCTTCTGGTCTGTGCAGCAAGATGACCGTCCCGGATAAACTGGCACAGTGCAATCTGTTCTGCTTTGGATGCAGTCTGGTTATAGCTGTTAGATTTTCTTTTGTAAGCTTCAAGAAGCTCCTGGGGAAGGATCATGAAGCTGATTCGGATAGAGGGCAGCAGGAGTCTGGAAAAAAGAACCGATGTAAATTACACCCTGTCCACCGGAAAGTCCAAAAAGAGAAGGGGTAGGTTTCTGGAAATAAACAAATTCATTTTCAAAATCATCCTCGATTACCAGATGTTTTTATTCATCAGCGTACTTCAGAAGCTCCAGGCGGCGTTTTACCGGCATGATCTCGCCCCATTTTGTCATATGTGCAGGAGAAACATAGACCACATCACAGTTTTTATCTCTGTGATGGATTTCAAAACCATAGTCCTCAAAAACAGTACTTCCCTGAACAAAAAGAGGAAGTAGGAAAAGATACCTGATGAAAGTCAGGATATACTTCATGAATAAGTGGGCACAGAATCTGCAGCAGACTCTGGAAACCGGCTCCGATCACAATATCGTCAGGGGAACACAGGATATTCCGTCGCTCCCGGATGTAATTTGCCAGAGCTTCCCGGAAATCTGTTTCGCCCTGAGGTTCTCCGTATGTCAGCATGCGTTCATTCTGCCGGAGGGCGCTTTTCATGTAGCGGCTCCACAGGTCAAAACGAAAGCTTTCTTTATCCACACCTGAGGAAGCCAGATCAAAACGGTAGTGTACAGTATTGTGCCTGCCGCTTTGATTGCTTTTTGGCTGGTGGGAAGCAATTTCTGTTACATAGTAGCCGCTTTGGGCTTTTGCCATAATATAGCCATCTGCTGCAAGCTGGAGATAAGCTGTCTCGATGGTAGTCCGGGAAAGCTTCAGTTCCTGGGCACATTTGCGCAGAGAAGGCATTTGCTGCCCGGTGCCATTTTTCCATCAAGAATCAGCTTTTGGTAGTATTCATAAACTTCCATATAAAGGTGTATGGTACGATTCTCAGTTTTAACAATGTCTAACATAAAACTGTCCCTTCTTAAAAAAATAAATTTGGATATTTTTGTACATACACTTAGATGATATTTTATAATATAAACGAAAAATTTACAATAAAAATCAGGAGTGATATATTTGAAAAAAAAATAGCGGTAATTCAGGATCTGTCAGGGCTTGGAAAATGTTCTCTTACAGCGGCAATTCCGGTGATCTCTGTGATGGGCGTGCAGGCTGTACCGCTGCCAACAGCAGTACTCAGCAACCAGACCGGTTATCCTTCCTATTACTGTGACGATTATACAGAGCACATGGGACAGATCATGGATGAATGGGAGAAACGGGGATTTTCCCCGGATGGAATCTATACAGGATTTCTGGCTGACGAGGAGCAGGCTGATAAGATCCTGGATTTTCTCAGAAGGTTCCGGAAAAGAGAAGACCATGGTACTGGTGGATCCGGTTATGGGAGATAATGGCAGTGCTTATGGAATTTATACAGAAGGTCTGCGGGAAAAAGATGCTTCAGCTGGTGGGAAACGCCCATGTGATTACGCCCAATCTTACGGAAGCGCTGCTTCTTTTATATGGGAAAGAAGGGATGGAAAAAAGATATGCCAGCCTTTTGGAACTGGATGGAAGGAAAAGGCTGGAACAGATCGGAAAGATTGGGGAGCAGCTGAAAAAAGAATATGGCTTACAGGCAGCTGTGATTACAGGCGTGGAATCCAAGAGGAATGTTTTGGTAGTTCTTCAAGAGGTATCTGTAATTTCAACTCAGAAGTTAAGTAGAACTTCTGAGCAGACAGAAAAAATCTGGCAGGAAAACCAAATTCAAAGGAAACAAGTCTGCCGCAGATGGGAAACCTTGTGGTGGAAAATGGTCATTTGTCCTGGTGTTTTGCCCCAAAAATAGGCGGCAGTTATTCTGGAACAGGAGACCTGTTTGCCTCGGTGCTTAGTGCCGGTCTGGTGAAAGAGATGTCCATGATGCACTGCGTAGAACTGGCGGTGAATTTTCTGTCCAAGGCAATTGCCCAGACGGTACAGGAAGGAACAGACCGGAATGACGGAGTCTGCTTCGAGGCGTATCTTGGGGAATTATGTAAAAGTTGATAAGAGAATAACAATTGCTGTAAAGGATAATATCCACTGGCAATGTTACGCAAGGTGCTTTGAGATAGCGAATGATTTCGGAAAAGAAAGTTATAGTGCCGCAAAAAGTAATGTCTGCGAACCGCAATATAGATGAGAAGGAGAGTGTAATAATGGCAGATATCGTATATTGTTATAATGATGAGGTGTATTTTAATCTGACAAATAAATGCCCTTGCAACTGTACCTTTTGCATCCGCAACAATGGAGATTCGGTAGGTGAGGCAAAAACTTTATGGTTTGACAAGGAACCAACAATGGAGGAGATTTATAAAGCAATTGATGCTTTTGATTTTTCAGGATACAAGGAAGCGGTTTTCTGTGGCTATGGAGAGCCTACTATGGCGCTGGATAAGCTGATCGCCGTCAGTGAGTATATGAGAAGCAAATATCCGGCACATTTGGATCGCGATGGGAAGCCCTGTCCGGGAATCAAGCTTCGCCTGAATACCAATGGTCTGGGGGATTTGATTAACAAGCGTTCCATAGCGAAAGAGGTCTGTCAGGCAGTTGATATTGTTTCCATCAGTTTAAATATGCCAGATGCCAAGTCCTACAACGAAGTGGTACGCCCGGCTTACGGCGAGAAAGCCTTTGATGCCATGCTGAAATTTGCGCAGGATTGCAAAAAATATACAGAAAATGTGAAATTCACGGTTGTAGACTGTATCGGGGAAGAAAACGTTGAGAAAAAGCCGTAAAGAGGCAGAGAAGCTAGGAATTCCGCTGAGAGTACGGGAGTATACGGCGGAATAAAATTGAGGGAAAAAAGACATCAATGCAGATGCTTCATAAAAATCAATTGGAGCCACTTTCAAACGTGCGCTGGATTTATCTATGAGATTTTATGAAATATGGAAAAATCTGCAGTGGTGTCTTTTTGATATCTGTAGGTTATTTTTTCAGCATTTGCAAAGCATTTGAAACGTCAGACCTGTTTTTTTATAAGGCGTTGCAAAATTTCCCGGAACTGGGGTACACAGGCCAGTATATCCGAATTCTCAAGATAAGGTGGCTCTTTATTTTCCCAGTCCGTGAGGGTACCGCCAGCTTCTCTTAAAATAACGGTAGCCCCGCTGTAATCCCAGGGCTTCAGATTTTTGTTCCAGATAAGCGTGCTGTCTGCCGCAGGCTACATAGCAAAGGTCAAGGGCAGCAGAGCCGGTGCGCCTGAAATCTGCACAGTTCATAAAAATATTGTAAAATACCGGGAACAGTTTCTTTGCCCTGTTTTTTTCATAAGGAGAGGAGCCAAAGGACACCACAGCATCTTTGAATTCCGGCTGGTCGGACGCATGGATAGGAGTTCCGTTCAGATAGGCACCTTCTCCTTTGGCACCGTAGAAGAGTTCCTCTGTAAAGGGATTATAGACCACTCGAAAGTGATTTCCCCATTTTCATAAAGCCCCAGAGAAACTGCGCTTAAATGATAATCCCGGATTAAATTGGTGGTTCCGTCAATGGGATCCAGAATCCAGTAAGATTTATCTGGATCCAGTCCAAGGTTCTCTTTCTCCTCAGCAATCAGTGCAATGTCCGGAAATTCTTTTCCAAGAGCCTCCTTCAGGTAATTTTGTACGGCAACATCTACATTGGTAACGTAATCGGCAGCACCTTTTTCGGTAACCTTTTCGTGGGCCATTTCTTGGAGAATCAAGGGCTTGGCCTGCTTGACCAGTTCTATGATTCTGGCTTGGTTTTCTTTATTCATATCAGTATACCTCTAACGCGTGTCAAAAAAATTTCAACAATTTGTATGATCCAGAGAAAATTTACCATAAACGGAAAGGAAGGGCAAATGAAAAATTAAGCTGTAAAAACGAAGATCACCTCTGGATATAAAAAGTCCCGCCGGGTTGCGCATTCTTGCCGAAACAAGACTAAGCGTGGCGGGTTCTGTTACACATATTTTACTTGGAACGAACCAATCTGTCAATACTTTGAGATAGGTTTGCTAAGATATTTTTGGCTGTGTCAAAAACATTGTTAAAGAAATATCTTTACTTTATTTAAAGGGGAAGTTATAATAATTCTGCTTAAAAGAATAAATGTGCCAAGTGCTGAAAAATATACAAAATTTATACTATTTTCAGAAGAGGGAATCAGGTGAGAATCCTGAACGATCCGGTCACTGTATTCAGTTATGCCACATTCATATCCATTGCATTTTTATGTGAGAAGGAATGGGGATTTAAGCTGTAAGCCAGGAAACCTGCTTGGTTCATAGAAAGAAACTTCCGTGTAAAGTGCTGTCTTTCGTATCATGTTTTTTTGTGATGCCCGCTTTTCATGGAAGCGGACTTTTTTCTTTTAAAAACAGAAATTCAAAAGAAAAAGTGAGGAGAAAAAGCATGAAAAACATGAAAAAAACAGCAGCAGGAATGTTATGTCTGGCAGGAATTCTCAGCCTGGGAATGGGAACAACTGTATTTGCGGAGGATGGAGACAGCCATTATCCCGTAACAATCACAACCTACAATTATGAGAACGAACCGGTTGAAATGACTTTTGAGAAAGCTCCGGAGAAAGTATTTGCATATGCAAACTCCAATATCGAAGAGCTTCTGGCACTTGGCCTTGGAGACAAAAAATTATTGCAGCCTGGGGTCTGGACGGAGATATCAGGGAAGATTTACAGGATGAATTTGCAAAAATTAACTACCTGGATGCCAAGCCATCCAAAGAGGAAATAGTTGCAATGGAGCCTGATTTTATTGCAGCATGGTATTCATCCTTCAGTGATGACTGGCTTTCTGATGTAAGCTTCTGGCAGGAGAGAGATGTAAATACATACATGTCCCTGAACAGTGCTGCAAAGGGACCGGCTTCTGAGTTCCCACGTACAATTGAAGACGAATATGAGGATATCCTGAACCTTGGCAAGATCTTTGATTGTGAAGACAAGGCAGAAGAAATCGTTGATCAGATGAAGGGTGAGATTGATAAAGTAAAAAGAGCATGTAGAAGGAACAGACCCGTTATCCGTAGCAGTTCTTGAGGATGAGGGAGATTCCTTCCGTGTATATGGAACAGAGACACTTGGCGGAAATATTCCGGAGACACTTGGTGCAGAGCTGAAGCTTGGTGCAGAGAACTCTGAAAACGTTGGTGCAGAGGATCTGATTGCAGCTGATCCGGATGTATTATTCATGATCAACTATGATGGATTTATGACAGCTGATGAGGCAATCGCTGATATTACAGATAACCCTGCATATGCGAGCCTTTCTGCAGTTAAGAACAACAAAGTATTCTCTGTAAACCTGAACGAGGTATACTGCAGCGGTGTCAGAACCTATGATGGAATTATGACATTTGCAAAAGCATTATATCCGGATCTGTACGAATAAAATGAAAAAAGAAAACCGGATTTTTAAAAATGGAATTTTTCATGGAAAGCCGATCTATGTGCTGGCGGTGATATTACTGGCTGTGCTTCTGGTGATATCCATTCTGACTGCAGTTACCATTGGTTCTGTAGATCTTTCTGTGAAAGATGTGTATAGTGTAATTTTGTATAAAGTGTTTGGAATCGGGGATCCGGAGGTTTATGGTGTAGGAGCCATGTCTGATATTGTGTGGTTTATCCGCCTTCCCCCGTATTCTTCTTGCAACAGCCGTTGGCATGGGTCTGGCAGTTGCAGGTGTGGTAATGCAGGCCATTGTGAAAAATCCGATTGCAGATCCGTATATTCTGGGTATTTCCTCTGGTGCATCTCTTGGTGCAACAGTGGCAATCTTTCTTGGAGTTGGAGCCGTATTTGGCTCCAACTCTATTGGAATCTGCGCATTTATCGGAGCCTTCCTTATTTCTGTACTGGTACAGATCACTGCAAATATAGGAGGCCGGGCAAATTCGGTCCGACTTCTGCTTGCAGGTACAGCACTTGGAAGTGTGTGCAGTGCATTTTCAAACTTTGTTGTCTATATTGCGGGCGACAGAGATGGAATCCAGACAGTTACTTTCTGGCTGATGGGAAGTCTGGCAGGCGCGAAATGGGAAAATCTGGCTGTGATTATTCCCTGCGTTTTTATAGCAACCCTGTTTTTCTGCACCCAGAGCCGTATTCTCAATATGATGCTGCTTGGAGATGAGGTATCCATCACATTAGGAACTGACCTGCACAGATATCGTCAGGTGTATCTTGTGGTGACAGCACTGTTGATCGGTTTTGTGGTATATTCTGCAGGTATCATTGGATTTGTAGGACTCATTATTCCTCATGTGGTACGAATGTTCTTTGGAACCGATCACAAGAAAATGCTTCCACTGTCAGCACTTAGCGGTTCCATTTTCCTGATCTGGGCAGATGTTGCTTCCAGGATCATTATTCCCAAGAGTGAAGTCCCAATCGGAATCCTGGTATCCATGATCGGAGCACCTTGCTTTTTATTTATCTGCTGGTACGCAGATCTTATGGATTCGGAGGTGAGAAATCATGAAACTGACAGCTTCTGATATCCATGTGGAGCTTGGCGGAAAATGAGATTCTTAAGGAATTTGTAGGAATTATAGGACCAAACGGTCAAATCTTACTAAAGCTGGATCAAAAGCCTGAAAATAGTTCCTGGACATATGACCGTATCAAAGAAGCATATGGTGCTTCCCATAGTACAATAGCTGGAATTGCCCAGCGTTTTGTAACAGAAGGTATGGAATCTGCCCTTGGAAGAAAAGAGCAAAAAAACCGACACCGAAAAGTTACAGGTGATGTAGAAGCAAGGATTTGTGCAATTGCCTGTTCGACACCTCCGGAAGGGGCTTCCCGTTGGACCATGCAGGCTATCGCGGAGGAACTGATACGGCTGGAAGTTGTTGATTACATCACCGATAGTACGGTCTGTAACGTTATGAAAAAACGAAATTAAACCGTGGCTTGTAAAGAGTGGTGCATCCCCCAGGCTGATGCAGAATTCGTAGCAAAAATGGAGGATGTTCTGGATGTATATCAAAGATCATATGATCCGTCCAGACCGGTAGTTTGTATTGATGAAACGAATAAACAGCTAATCATAGAAAAACGGGTTCCCTGTAAGCCAGGGGAACCAGAAAAATTGGATTCTGTTTATGTCCGGAATGGAGTTGCAGATATCTTTATGATATCTGAGCCGTTGGCAGGAAAACGGGAAACTGTTGTAAAACAAACCCGGACAGCAATTGATTTTGCTGAAATTCTTCGCTATACGGCAGATGAATTATATCCAAAAGCGGAAAAATCAGCACGAAAAAGAAGCCAACCGTTTAACCAAACGTTTTGAATGGCATTACACGCCAAAACATGGAGCTGGTTGGATATGGCAGAAATAGAAATAGGGGTTGAAGTCAGGATGAATACGCCTGAAGTTACATACCACATGTGAAAAATAAAAGGAAAGAGGCAGTGACCATTGATGCAATTGAAAAAGAGCAAATTGGTGCTGCTTTTGCAGATTGTAAAATTTATCGCGCATGGACCAGCAAAATGATTCTCGCCAGAATTGAAAAGAGAGATCATATTCACTATGACAATGTGGCAGAAGCAATGGAGCGTATGAAAAAGGATGGAATTACAGATGTGATCATTCAGCCTACTCATGTAATGAACGGTGTGGAAAATGATCTTATGAAAAAGGATGTTCTGGCGTATGCAGATCATTTTCAGTCTGTGAAATTCGGAGCTCCCTCTGCTTACAACAGAAGAAGATAATGAGTATGTGGTGAAAGCGGTTGCAGATGAGTTCCCTGTAATTAGGATAAGGAAACGGCACTTGTGCTTATGGGGCATGGAACCGAGCACTACGCAAATGCCGTTTATGCCGCACTGGATTACAGGTTCGAGGATATGGGATATGAAAATGTGATCGTAGGAACTGTGGAAGGTTATCCTGAAATTGACCAGGTCCTGAAACAGCTTGGAAAATGCAGGGTAAAAAAGTGGTAATCGCACCGTTTATGATCGTTGCTGGTGACCATGCGAAAAATGACATGGCAGGAGAGGAAGAAGACTCCTGGAAAAATATCATCAGCAAAGCTGGCTATGAAGTGCAGACAGTTCTGAAGGGACTGGGGAATATGAAAGTATTCGAAAACTCTTTGTGGAACATGCGAGGGAAGCGGTATGATTAAAATTGGAACACTGACCTGCCTTCATTCCAATAATGTCTGTGCCAGAGTGGGGTGCCTGAAAGCCTTTCAGAATCGCAGTGACTTTTTTTGAGGGATATTCTCCAGATACACTTCTGGGAGCAATGATGACCTGTAATGGATGCAAAAGTACAAATCCCAAAGAACCGGATGTAGATGAAGGAATTCTGGAAAAAATAGACAGGCTGGTCAGCGAGGAAATCAAGGTAATGCATGTGGGAGCCTGTCGTCTGGACAGGGAGAAAAGTGAGTGCCCACGAATTGCCAAAATCTGTGAGATGATAGAATCCAGGGGAATCCAGGTGGTAAGAGGAACTCACAGAGAATCCTGAAACAGGATAGAGAAATCGTATAGGGAGAAACTTCCAGGCAGATTGTGGAAAATAGTCTGTCTGGAAGCTTTTTTATTGTCTGTGTTTTGCCTGGCTTTATTGACAATATACGCAGGAATTAGTAAAATGAGCGGTGGCAGAAAATGATATTTAAGGAGAATTACATAAGATGAGTATTTCTATGATTGAATAGACCATAGTATGGCTCCCGTAGATATACGAGCCTTGTTTGCATTTACCAGAAAAAATGCAGGGGAGGCTATGGAAAATTAAAGGAACAGCCGGGGAATAGACGGCTGATTATTCTTTCTACATGCAATCGCCTGGAAGTATGGACAAGTGTGGATGATGGGGCAGAGCTTTCTTTATATAAAGAGCTTTGTAAACTGAAAAACATTAATGATGATCAGTACGAGATATATTTTACAAAGCGTGAAGGCCATGCTGCTGTGGAACATCTGTTTTACCTTGCATCAGGTCTGAAATCTCAGATACTTGAGAAGATCAGATTCTTACTCAGGTAAAAGATGCATTGGGAATTGCCAGAGAGCATTTTACAACAGATGGAGCCCTTGAAGTGCTTTTTTCGAATGGCTGTAACAGCAGGAAAAAAAGATTAAAACGGAGGTACCATTTTCTCATGGAAATCCGTCTGTGATCCATCAGGCGATAGAAATGCTTGACAGACAGGGCTATTGCGTACAGGATAAGGTCTGCATGGTGATCGGAAATGGAGAAATGGGAAAGGTTGCAGCCCAGGCTCTTATGGAAGCAGGTGCAGATGTGACTGTAACCGTGCGTCAGTATCGCAGCGGAATGGTGAATATTCCATTTGGATGTAAACGAATTAATTATGGCGAAAGAATGGACTATCTGCCTAAGTGTGATCTTGTAGTCAGTGCTACGGCAAGTCCGAATTTTACTTTGCGTGAGGAACTGTTTGAAAATCTGGAACTGGAAAAAAAGTATTGTTCTCATTGATCTGGCAGTTCCAAGGGATATTGAACCGGAGGTTGGAAAATTCGAAGGGATAACCTTGTTTGATATGGATAGTTTCCGCATGGAAGAAACTCCGGCTGAGCTTCAGGAAAATCTTGAGGCGGCAGGAATGATCGTGAGAGATCAGATGGATGAATTCTTTAAATGGTTAGATGGTAAGGAGCTAATACCAAGAATTCAGGAAATCAAAGAGAATGCAGTGAATGACTTTAACCTGCGGATCATGAAGCCATTGAAAAAACACACAGATGGATGAGCAGGAAAAAGAGAAGTTGATAAATGCAGTGGATACTGCAATGGGAAGGTTATAAATAAAATGCTGTTTGCATTGAGAGACAGTGTGAATGAGAAAGCATTTCTGGAATGTGTAGCAGGACTGGAGAAAACATATGAAAAATAAGCGCTATTTCCCACTGTATGTGGATTTATCGGATAAGAACATTGTGGTAGTGGGTGGGGAACCATTGCTACAAGAAGAGTGAAAGCATTATTATTATTTACCAGGAATATTACAGTAATCGCGCCGAAGATGACAGCAGATCTCTGGGAACTGGGCAAGCTGGGAAAATTCAGATCCAGCCCCGCCCTGTGAAAAAATCGGATTTCTCTATGGCTTATATGGTGCTGGCTGTTACGAATAACAGTGAGCTAAATGAGGAAATTTACCGTATCTGTAAAGAAGAGGGAATTTATGTCAATGTTGCAAGTGATAAGAATTTGTGCGATTTTTACTTTCCCGGAATTTGTCTGAAGGATGATATTGTAGTGGGAATCACGGCCAGCGGTGTCAATCACAAAAAGGCTAAGGCAGTAAGAGAAAAAATGCAGGCACTTCTGGAAGAACTGGAAAAAGATGAGGATAGCTATGAATAAAAAAAAGTTGTGATCGGAAGCAGGGAAAGCAAGCTTGCCGTACTGCAAAGCCAGATGGTGAAGGATTATATTGTATGCAGGCATCCGCAAATGGATGTGGAAATCCTGACCATGAAGACTACAGGAGACAAAATACTGGACCGTACTCTGGATAAGATTGGAGGAAAAGGCCTTTTGTAAAGGAACTGGATCGGGCGCTTTTAGAGGGCAGAAGTCAGCTTTCTGTTCATAGCCTGAAGGATATGCCTATGGAAGTCCCGGAGAAGCTCCCCCATACTTGCTTTTTTCAAAAAGGGAAGACGTAAGAGATGTGCTGATTCTCCCAAAAGGCTGTGATGTTCTGGATCCTTTGAAGCCTATCGGTTGTTCCAGCCTTCGCAGAAAGCTGCAGCTGAAAGAAATTTACCCGGATATGCAGGTGAAAAAGTATTCGTGGAAATCTTCAGACCAGACTGGAAAAGCTGGATAGTGGAGAATATTCTGCGTTAGTTCTTGCAGCCGCCGGTTTGAAACGTCTGGGGCTTGAAAACAGGATCAGCAGGTATTTTGATACAGAAGAAATGATTCCGGCAGCGGGACAGGGAATTCTTGCAGTTCAGGGAATTGATGGTCTGGATTATGAGTTTCTGAAAGGGTATGATGATCTGCAGGCCCATCAGGCTGCAACAGCAGAGAGAGCCTTTGTAAAATATTTAAATGGCGGATGTACCTCTCCGGTAGCTGCCTATGGAGAAATCAAAGCTGGTCAGTTGAAACTTACCGGTCTTTACTATGAAGAAAAAGACTGGACATTATCTGAAAGGATATAAAACAGGAAATCCTTCAGATGCAGAAAAACTGGGAACTTCTCTTGCAAAAGAACTGCAGGAGCGCTGCAAAGTGGAATACAAAGAGTCTGGCTTGCAGGAAGACAACAAAAAAAGAACCGGGAAAAGTCTGGCTAGTGGGAGCCGGTCCTGGAGATGTGGGACTTTTTTACAATGAAAGGTGCCCAGGTGCTGGAACAGGCAGATGTGGTTGTTTATGACAGCCTGGTAGGACAGGGAATCCTGACCAGAATTCCTGCTTCTGCAAAATTGATCAACGTGGGAAAACGTGCCGGCCACCATACCATGTCCCAGGAGAAGATCAATCAGGTTCTTGCTGAAGAGGCAAAAAAAGGGCAACCGGGTAGTACGTCTGAAAGGCGGCGATCCTTTCCTTTTTGGACGAGGAGGAGAGGAACTGGAGCTTCTCACAAAGGAGGGCATTCCTTATGAAGTAGTTCCTGGTGTGACTTCCCCGATTTCCGTACCTGCATATAACGGAATTCCTGTGACACATCGGGATTTCTGTTCGTCTGTCCATGTTATCACCGGACATAAGCGCAAGGGAATGGAGTACGACATTGATTTTGAGGCGCTGGTACATACGAAAGGAACTCTGTTTTTCTTATGGGAATCACTGCCATGGAGGATATCTGCAATGGCCTTATGAAAGCTGGTATGGAACCGGATATGCCTGCCGCTGTTTTGTCCAAGGGTACTACGGCTGGTCAGCAAAGAGTCGTGGCAACTGTCGCTACATTAAAGACAGCCTCTGATCAGGCGAAAATCCAGACACCGGCCATTATTGTAGTAGGAAAGGTCTGCACTCTGGCAGATGATTTTGCCTGGTATGAGAAATTACCTCTGGCAGGCTGGAAGATCCTTGTCACCCGGCCAAAGGGAGAATATTTCCAGAACTGCGGCCCTTCTTCGGGAGAAAGGTGCAGAAGTACTGGAACTTCCATCCATCAGTATTATCCCTCTGGAGGATCAGAGCAGACTGTACCAGGCCTTTTCTCATATCCGCAGCTATGACTGGCTGGTATTTACAAGTCCTGCAGGCGTGGAAGTTTTCTTCAGGCAAATGGAGAAAAAGAAGATCGACCTGCGTTCTCTTGGAAATGCAAAAATCGCGGAGATCGGTGAGGGTACAAAGAAGAAATTTCTGGAAAGAGGAATCTATCCGGATTTCATGCCTTCTGTTTATGATGGAAATACCCTTCGAAAAAGAACTTGGCGCTCTTTTAAATGGAACAGAAAAGATTCTGATTCCAAGAGCCTCCCTTGGAAACAAGGAGCTGGCAGAAGAACTGAAAAAACAGGTGCACAGGTGGATGATGTTCCGACTTATGAGACCGGATATGTAAGCTGTCCTCTTATTAATGAGAAAAGAGAATTTGAAGAGGGCACCATTGACCTGGCTGTATTTACCAGCGCTTCCACAGTGAAAGGCTTTGTGGAGAGTACCAAAGGACTTGATTATTCCAGGGTTCGTGCTGCATGTATTGGAAAACAGACTCGTGCAGCGGCGGATTCTTATGGAATGCAGACATATATGTCAGAAAAAAGCAACCATCGACAGTCTGATCGAACTGGTTGAGACACTGAAGAGGAGTGAAGAAAAAATGGAACTGATTAAGAGACCTAGAAGATTAAGGGGCAGTGCAAATTTGCGAAAAATGGTGAGAGAGACCAGAATGGACAAATCTTCTCTTATCTATCCGCTGTTTGTAATGGAAGGAAATGGAATCCAGGAAGAGATTCCTTCCATGGAAGGGCAGTACCGTTACAGCCTGGATCGTCTTCCCTATAAGCTGGAGCAGTTGGAAAAAGCAGGGGTAAACAGCATTATGCTTTTTGGAATCCCGGCTCATAAGGGATGAAGTCGGAAGCGGCGCTTACGCTCAGGATGGTATTGTACAGAAGGCACTTCGGGAAGCAAAGAGCAGATTTCCAGAGATGTATTATGTGACAGATGTGTGCATGTGTGAATACACCTCTCACGGTCACTGCGGCGTTCTTTGCGGCCATGATGTTGACAACGACAAGACATTGGAGCTTCTGGCAAAAACAGCTCTGTCTCATGCGCAGGCTGGCTCTGATATGATCGCGCCTTCCGATATGATGGACGGACGTGTAGCTGCTATCCGTAAAGAACTGGATCTGGGCGGTTATACCAATATTCCAATCATGTCTTATGCGGTAGAAATACGCTTTCTGCGTTCTATGGCCCATTCCGTGATGCAGCTGGAAGTGCTCCTGCTTTTGGAGACCGAAAGAGCTACCAGATGGATTTCCACAACAGAAGAGAGGGAATGAAGGAAGCGCTTACAGATGTGGAAGAGGGCGCAGATATCATTATGGTAAAACCTGCCATGTCCTTATCTTGATATGGTCTCTGAGGTATCAAAGGCTGTAAATGTGCCGGTTGCAACGTACAGTGTAAGCGGTGAATATGCAATGGTGAAAGCAGCTGCAAAAATGGGCTGGATCGATGAAGAGCGGATCATTGGAGAAATGGCGGTGGGGAGCTTATCGTGCAGGTGCCCAGATTTATATCACTTATTTTGCAGAAGAAATTGCAAAAAATGATAGAGGAAGGGAGAATCGGATAATGACAAAGTCTGAGAAGCTTTTTGAGAGAGCGGTAAAAAAGAATCCCTGGCGGTGTAAACAGTCCGGTGCGTGCATATGGCGCTATAGGAGAAGCACCGAGATTTATTGAACGTGCAGAAGGCTGCTATATTTATGATGTAGATGGCAACCGCTATATTGATTACATAGATTCCTGGGGACCAATGATCCTGGGACACAATTTTCCTGCAATACGGGAAAGTGTTCTGAAGGCCTGTGAAAAAGGTCTGAGCTTTGGATGCGCTACAGAGATCGAAGTGGAAATGGCTGAATTTATCTGTGACAGAATCCCGCATGTAGATATGATCCGTATGGTAAACTCAGGTACAGAAGCTGTTATGAGTGCCATCCGTGCAGCAAGAGGTTTTACGCGGAAAGGACAAGATCATCAAATTTGCAGGTTGTTATCACGGACACAGTGATGCCATTCTGGTAAGTGCCGGCTCCGGTGTGATGGCAAGCGGTATTCCGGACAGCGCCGGTGTTCCGAAGGGCTGTACAGAGGATACTATGCTGGCAGCTTACAACGATCTTGGCAGTGTGGAGACTCTTTTTCAGCAGGCAGATGGCCAGGTGGCAGCAGTGATCGTGGAAGCAGTTGGAGCCAACATGGGTGTAGTTTCGCCAAGGGGGAAGGATTTCTGCAGGGACTTCGCGCTCTTTGCGACCAATACCATGCCCTTCTTATTTTTGATGAGGTTATTACAGGATTTCGTCTGGCATTTGGCGGTGCCGCACAGTATTTTGGTGTAACACCGGATCTGGTTACTTATGGAAAAATCATTGGTGCCGGAATGCCGGTAGGTGCATATGGCGGAAGAAGAGAAATCATGGAAATGGTTTCTCCTGCAGGTCCGGTATATCAGGCTGGTACTTTAAGTGGAAATCCGATTGCAATGGCAGCAGGACTTACACAGCTGAAATATCTGTATGACCATCAGGAAATTTACACGGAACTGGAGAAAAGGGAGAGCTTCTCTACGGTGGAATGGGAAAAAATCGTGAAAGAAAAAGGTCTGAATTACCAGATGAATCATGTTCTCTTGGAAGCCTGTTCTTTACGGGACAGCCTGTTGTAGATTATGTTTCTGCAAAATCTTCTGACACAGTGGCATTTGCAGGATATTTCAAAAAAATGCTGAATATGGGGAATTCATATGGCTCCGTCCCAGTTTGAAGCCATGTTCCTGTCAGCGGCTCATACAGATGAAATTATTATGGAAACTCTGGATGCAGTAAAAGCTTGTTCTTTGAAAATGTGTGTGGTATAATTTAGACACAATTACATAAAAGAAACCAGAATACGAGTTGCTGTAATAAAATGCGGCTGTAATAAATGAACCGTGGCAGAGGATTTACTGATATAGAGAATGCAGTAATATTCAGAGCTGCACAGTGACCCGCTACGCTGTAAAAAAAAAAGATCGGAAGAACAGCGTGAACGGACGGTTTCCAGAAAGAGACTGTAGGAGGCTAGACAAATGGTAAGAAATATGTGGCTTATGTAGGAACCTATACTCACGGAACCAGCAAGGGAATTCAGGTTTATGACGTGAACCTGGAAGAAGGTACTCTCACAGAGAGAAGTGAAGTGGAAGTTAGTAATGCGTCTTATACCGCAGTATCCAAGAATGGAAAATACCTTTATTCTATCGAGGATGAGGGTGTTGCAGTATTCAAGCGTGATCATAATGGCGATTTGGCACGTATCAACAGTGTAAATATTGATGGAATGAGAGGCTGTTTCCTTTCTACAGACGTAGATGGCAAATATCTTTACGTAGCAGGTTATCACGATGGTAAGGTAACGGTTGTACATACACATAAAGACGGCCGTCTGGGAAGTGTTATGGACGGCGTTTTCCACAAGGGACTTGGAAGCGTGGCAGAGCGTAACTTCCGTCCGCATGTTAATTGTGTACGTCCGACACCGGATAATAAGTATCTCTGTGCGGTAGATAATGGAATTGACCAGATCAAGGTTTACCGGATCAATAAGCGCACAGATAAGCTGGAGCTGGTTGACATTCTTCGCTGCCCGAGAGAGAGCGGCCCTCGTATCATCCGTTTCAGCGCAGATGGACGTTATGCATATGTTCTGTTTGAGCTGAGCAATGAGATTAAAGTGTACAGCTACAATGGAGAGGGTGATACTCCGGAGTTTGAGCTGCTTCAAAGTGTTTCCACCCTTGCGAAGAAGGAAGACGGAAGCGTATCTCATAATGCCGCATCAGGTCTTGCTCTTGCACCGGATGGCAAGCATTTATTCTGCACTACAGCAGGTGAGAATACAGTAGGTATGTTTGAGGTAGATGGTGAGACTGGTCTTCTGGATCGTAAATTTGTTCTTCCTGTAAGTGGTGATTATCCGAAAGACCTTGTTATTTTCCCGGATAATCAGCACATTGCCGTTGCCAACCACTCCAGCAACAGCATTACAACCTTCAAGGTTGACTACGAGAAGAACATCATTATGATGAAGGGCAAACCACGTAAGATCGAGACCCCGAACTGTATCAATATCTGGCCGGTACCGGATGGAGAGGATATTGAGGATATAGAGGCCTGATAAATTCTGATGTCAAGCGTTTTTGAAAATGTCCTAAAATAATTGAAGTATTAGCCCCGGCTTTTTGCTGGGGCTTGTTAAATTGATTCGTTTCATTCCTCAGGCAATTTTTTGTATCTTGATCATTCTGGTGGTGTTCTTGCTGTTTGACAAACTTTCCAAACTGTTGGCGACGCCAGGGATGATTCATTGGTGGAATGCGGGGCTTCTTTGGTTTTGGCGGAGTATAGTCTATATCTAAGTCTTTTGATTTTTGTTTCGTGCTCGGGTATTTCTTCCAGTGCGTAGATGTCTTTGTCATTTACACAGCAGTATTGACTGCCATCAAAAGCCTGAATAAACATTACCTTTGTTCCTTTTCGGTAGTGGACCTGATTGCCTCTGCTGTCAATCATACGGTAGTATTTATTGGAATGCCTTAAACAGTGTCCGGTATCTACCGTTCTTTCGCATAAAACTGCAAGAATCAGGTTAATTTTTTCAATTTGGGGTTGCACTTCGAACACAGACTTGATACCATGAATGGGAAGGGAAAACTTCTCATTGAATTCCTTTATGTAGGAGTTTAGGAATTCATTGGCAGCGTCTATGGTCGTTATGCCTGCAAGTCTTAACTCGACTGGCAGGCGCGACTGTAGCGTCTGGTTCAGGCGTTCTACACGTCCTTTTTGCCTGAGGCACACTGCTTGATCCCAGTTCAACCCCCAGCTGTTTTACAGGCATAGGCAAACTGTGTATAGGTATCCTCATCGATAGATGGGGAGTTTTTTTTTTATAGGTGAAAACAGTACGGCGGTCTGTAAAGAACTTGTAGGGGATACCGTAAGTTGTGAGGATCTGATGGAAAACGTGGTAATAGCCATTCAGAGTTTCCTGGGTATCAAACCAACCGCCGGTAATCCTTCCTGTAGCATCATCTATAGCCAGATGCAGATGCCATATCTGACCGGGGATCCATTCGTAGGGAGTTGCGTCCATTTGCTGCAGTTCACCGAAATAAGCGGCTCTGGGACGGCGGGAATGGGCGTCCTCAAGAGCAACAAGATTAATCTGTATCTGATCCGCTTCTTTCTGAGATTTCGCTGCTTTTTTATCGGCTTTTAATTGTTCTTTGATTCTCTTTTCTTAGCTTTTGTAGCCTTGGGAGAGAGAATGTATTCAGCTTCGAGAATAGACATAACCGCTGAAGGGGAGATGTGGATATCTTCATGTTTTCCTAATAACTCAGTGAAATGCACAAAATTGGCATCATAGTATTTGTTGCGGTATAAATCGACAACAAGATTACGAGTTTCATTGGGGATGGTATTGGCTGGCTTACGTCCTCTGTTGCCATGGATAAAATAGGCTTTGCCATGCTCTTTGTAGCCTTTAAGCATACGGTTAATGTGACGTACAGTACAACCGAGAGTAAGGGCAGCTCTCTGCTTGTTAGGGGCTGGATGATCTGCCAATGATTTGATCACCTCATATTTCTTTTGTTCATCCATTGATAATTCTACCTTTCTGATAATCGTTACCTCCATCTGTTGATGGAAGCATTATACTACATTGGGACATTTTCCTTTATGGTATATTAGGACATTATCATAAATGGTTCATAAAAGGATATAGAGGCCTGATAAATTCTGATTGACAAACAGGAAATGCTGTATTATACTTTTATGATGTTGTGTTGAGAATTGAATAAAACGACCATTTTGGTGCCTGGTGGAAATTAAAATAAATTCTAGCAGGTCAAACGGGGAAACAGGTGAAAATCCTGTGCTATGCCGTAGCTGTAACAGTTGAGTAAGCTTTCGAAACCACTGAATTTTTATCGGGAAGGGAAAGCATTATGATGACACTGGAGCCAGAATACCGGCCAGAATGAAGAACTTTTTGCTGCGGGGCACGGTATAGGGGTTGGTTTTATATAACAGGATTATTATGTCATTAAGCCGCTGCGTTAGCAGCGGCTTTTTTCACGCTTTTATTACATGAATTCCCTGATTTGGCAGAAGTTTATGCTATTGGAAAGGATAAACACAAATGGCAGAATTGTTAAAGAATATTCAGTCATATTGGGATATGAGAGCTGGAGGATTTTCAGATGCCAGTATGGAAGAAAGAAAACAGAACCTGGAGAGAGATGGGAAAATATTTTCAAAAATTCTCTTAAAACGGGATGCCATGTATTAGATGATGGGTGTGGCGCTGGCTTTTTTACCACTTTGCTTGCTTCGATGGGATTTCAGGTGACTGCGGTAGATTATAGCACAAAAATGCTGGAAGAAGTCAGAAGAAATCTGGAGACAGAAGGACTTAAAGCAGAACTTCATCAGATGGATGTGCAAAGCTTAGAATTTGCTGATAATTCCTTCGACGCAGTGGTATCAAGAAACGTATTCTGGAACCTGGAGTATGCAGATAAAGCTTATGAGGAAGCGTATAGGGGTTCTAAAAAAGATGGAATTCTAATTCTGGAAGATGGAAATTATTATCGCCGTTTTTTTAGTGATAAGTATCAGAAAGCCTATGATGAGTTTCAGCGGGGACATGAAAAAGAAGAACAAGGGTGCCATGCGCGACATAATAAAGAAAATGTAGATTTTTCCATTATGGATGAAATTGCAAAGAAATTGCCAATGAGTCAGGTAGATCGACCTGCCTGGGATTTTAATAAACTTGTAGAAACAGGATTTCATAAAATACAGGTGGAAATAGCTGGCAGCCCTTTACCGATGAATTTTTGTATTGTAGCACAGAAAGGCTGAAAAAGTGAAAAGAGAGATTATAAAACGACTGATTTCACTTGTGATTATTTTGTTTGGGCTGTCTCTGATGACCTTTGGACTTACATATATTTTGCCGTCAAATCCAGCTGAACAGCTGGCAGAATCTATGGGTGCAGGTCATGACCGGGAGGTAATCGCAAAGATTGAAGAAAAATACGGATTAGACAAATCTTTTGGAGAGCAGTATGTGAACTGGCTGAAGGGTGCGTTACATGGCGATTTCGGAATGTCGGTAAAATATGCACAGCCCGTTTCCCAGGTATTAGGAAGAAAACTCCCCAATACGGTTAAACTGGCAGTTGCATCGTTTATTCTGATGATATTAATTTCTTTTTCCGTTAGGAATTTTATCAGCAGTATATAAGGATAAAAAAGGCTGATTATATTATTCGGTTTATGTCTTTTATTGGAATTTCACTGCCTAGCTTCTGGGTTGGTATGATGATGATCTATTTTTTTGCAGTTAAGATGCACTGGCTGCCTGTGGGGGATCAGATTCTTTTAAAAGTCTGATCATGCCGTCTGTAACACTTTCGTTAAGCATGAGTGCGTACTACATAAGACGGATCAGGGCGGTAATGGTCGAGCAGATGAATGAGGAATATATAAATGGCTGTCAAGCAAGGGGAATTGGAAGGTTTCGTACAATTTTCTTTCATGTGCTGCCAAATTCCCTGCTTACTGTAGTGACAATGCTCGGCATGTCATTTGGAGGATTACTTGGTGGAACAATGATCGTTGAAACGGTCTTTAGCTGGAATGGAATCGGCAGCGCAGCAGTGGCTGCGATTTCCGGCAGAGATTACCAGCTGATCCAGGGATATGTTATGTGGATGGGATGTATTTATGTACTGGTGAATCTTTTTGGTAGATATATCTTACCAGTGGCTTGATCCAAGAATTAGAAGAGGAGCCCTGCAACATGAAGAGTAAGAAAAATTATGGATTCGTTTTGTGATTATAATGGCATTTGCAGTGCTTTTTCTTATTATTTGCATTGTTCGCGGGAAAATTTGCACCTTATGATCCGTTGGAAACACACTATACAGACCTTCTGAAAGCGCCATGCAAACAGTATCTCATGGGAACTGATCAGATGGGAAGGGATATGTTTTCGAGAATTCTTTACGGAGGAAAAACATCACTTTTGATCGCATTTGTTGTGACAGCGATCATTTCCGTTGTAGGAATTCTTATCGGGACAATAGCAGGCTTCTGGGGAGGCGCTTTTGATGCTGTTTTACTGCGTTTATCTGACATGCTGATGGCCTTTCCTGGTTCCATTTTTTACAATTGCACTTGTAAGCTTTCTTGGTACAGGACTTCCAAATCTGATTTTGGCAATGACCATAACAGGATGGACTTATTATGCAAGAATTAGCCGGTCATTAGTGCTTTCCATAAAAAATAATACATATATAGAGCAGGCAAGACTGGGAGGCGCTAATAATTTCCGGATTATGACAGGTTATATTATTCCAAATGTCATGCCTTCGCTGTTAGTAAATATTACGCAGGATATTGAAGTAAACTTTTGACCATTGCAGGTCTTTCCCTGCTGGGGCTTGGTTCCCAGCCACCTACACCGGAGTGGGGATATATGCTGTCTGAGGGGAAAAGACTATATGTATTCGGCACCCTGGATGCTTATGGCACCTGGTATTGTTATTTTAATAAATGTAATCATATTTAATTTACTTGGAGACAGTGTTCAGGATCTGATGAATCCGAAAAAGAAAAAATTAATAATGTTTACTCTTTAAAATAAAGAGTTGAACATAGATTATAGTTTAACAACAGGAGGAGAAATAAAAAAAATGAGAAAACGGTTAGTATCTTTATTGTTTGCAGGAATTATGGCATGCAGCGTAATAGGAAGCGGTGTTACTACATTTGCAGCCGAAAATGACAGTCACATTAATCTGGCACTTTTCACCTACATCGAAGGCATGGATCCTGCAACAGACTGGTGCGGATGGAATCTTACACGCTGTGGTGTAGGAGAAACTCTTGTGACTGTAAATGAAAATATGGAAATTGTAGGACAGTTAGCTGATGAGTGGGAGCAGATTGATGATACAACTTATCGTTTTCATATCCGCCAGGGAGTAAAATTCAGCAATGGTACCGAGCTGACACCAGAGATCGTAAAGGATTCTATCCAGAGATCTATTGATAATAACTCTCGTGGAGGAGATCTTAAAATTGCAAACATCGAAGTAGATGGAGAGAATGTAGTATTTACTACAGATGGTGCATACAGTGCTTTTTTGTTTCACAGCTTACAGAGCCGATGACAGTTATTGTAGACACCACAGCTGATACAAGCAATTATGATACTATGCCAATCTGTACAGGACCTTATGCAGTGTCTGAGTATGTATCTGAAGAGAAGATTGAGCTTGTGGCAAATGAGAACTACTGGGATGGAGCACCGGAAATCAAGAGCATTACTGTAAAGAATATCGGAAGTGATACAAAGGTAGATGCAATGCTTTCCGGAGATATTGACCTTGCACAGGGACCGGATGCAACAGCTCTTAATCGTGTGGAAAATAATGACGATATCAACATTGTAAAAGTAACCGGAACAAGAGAGAATGATTTCGAATTAAACTGCCGCGAGGGAAATCCCCTTTCTGATAAGAACCTTCGTCTTGCACTGTCCTATGCAGTAGATCGTGATGTTGTAGCACAGGTAGCAGGAAATGGTTATTCTTCTCCAATCAGCACAGCATTCCCGCCATCTGTGGGATACGATTCTGAAGATGTAAACGGACAGGTTTATGATCTGGATAAGGCAAAAGAATGCCTTGAGGCAGCAGGCTACAGCGATTCTGACGGAGATGGAATTGTGGATAAGGATGGAGAGAATCTGTCCCTTACAATTTCTATTGCCAATGGTTCTTCAACAGCAGTAAGTGAGACTTTACAGGATATGTGGAAGCAGATCGGAGTTGATGTACAGATTGAAATGCTGGAGAATGTAAGTGACAAACGTGCTTCTGGTGATTTCGATATGCTGGTATCTCCAAACTGGCAGACTGTAAATGCTGGTGATGGTCAGAAATATCTTATGAACCGCTGGTCTGATGGAGGAAGTGACAATTACAGCGGATATCACAGTGATGAATTCCAGTCTGTTCTGGATAAACTGGATGCTGCATTTACTCAGGAGGACCGTGTAAAGCGCATTTGTAGAAGCCCAGCAGATCCTGGCAGATGATGCCCCGGCAATCTGGATGTATGCAAATGATAACGTGACTCTTGTAAACAGTAAACTTGAGAATGTAACAGTATTCCCCAATTGACTATTATCTTGTAACAAACAAGTGGACATTAGCTGAATAATTATGGATATTCTGAATATTGAGAACTGTACGATTCGCTATCAGGAGCAGGAAGCGGCAGTAGAGCATGTTTCTCTTTCTGTAGGAGAGCAGGAAATCGTCAGTATCGTAGGTGAAAGTGGAAGTGGAAAAACAACTTTAATTCGTGCTATTCTCGGAATTTTACCTCCTGGCGGGACAGTGACAGAGGGGAAAATCTTATTTCAGGGAAAAAATATTTTGGAATTAGATGAGACGTCTTTACAAAAGCTCCGGGGAACGGAAATTGCAATGATCTTTCAGGATGTTGGAGCATCATTGGATCCCATACGGATTGTAGAGTCTCAATATCGGGAATCTATTCTGGCGCACAGGAAAATGGCAAAGGCTGACTGTCGGTCACTGGAAAAAGAAATGCTGGCAAAAATGCATCTGACAGATCCGGAACGTGTAATGGTATCTTATCCTTTTGAACTTTCCGGCGGGATGAAACAGCGTGTTGGAATTGCAATGTCAATGACTGCAAGACCAAGACTTCTTCTTGCAGATGAGCCTACTTCTGCATTGGATGTGACAATTCAGGCAGAAGTGGTACGAAATGAAGAAGCTTCGGGAGCAGTATGAAACTGCAATTATTCTTGTGACACATAACATGGGAGTTGCTTCTTACATTTCAGATAAGATCGGTGTGATGTGCAAGGGTGAGCTGGTGGAATTTGGAAAAAGAGATGATGTGATCTTTCATCCGAAGCACGAATACACCAAAAAACTTCTGGCGGCAGTGCCAAGGCTGGAGGGAAAACGATTTGCAAAATGATACGATTCTCCTGGAAGTTAAAAATCTGAATAAGACATTTCCAGTGAAAAAGAAAAATTATATGCAGTAAGTGATGTTAGTTTTCCCTCAAAAAAGGTGAATGCCTAGGGATTGTGGGTGAAAGTGGATGCGGGAAAAGTACAGTGGCGAGAATGATTGCCGGTATCATACCTGTTTCGGGTGGAGAAGTACTGCTGGAAGGGAAGCTTACATGAACCTGAAGGGCAGTGAAAAAAAGACGTTTCCGCCGAAACATTCAGATGGTTTTCCAGGATCCTTTAAGTTCATTCAGTCCAAGAATGAAAGTTGGCACTTATCTTATGGAATCCAGGAGAAACTTTGATGGGATCAGTAAAGAAAAATGGTCTTAAGGAAGCGCGCAAACTGCTTCTGGAAGTAGGTCTTCCGGAAGATTTTGTGAATCGTTATCCACATGAGCTTTCGGGTGGTCAGCTGCAGCGTGTGGCTATTGCCAGGGCCATTTCTATTCAGCCTAAACTACTGATCTGTGATGAAGCGACAGGTGCACTGGATGTTTCCATACAGAACCAGATTGCGAAGCTGCTGGTAAAAAGCTGGTGGGAGAAAAGCAGATCAGCTGTCTGTTTATTGGGCATGACCTGGCACTGGTAAGGAGTGTAAGTCAGAGAATCGCAGTTATGTATCTGGGAAGAATTGTGGAAATTCTGGAGAGTGAGACGCTTGCTGCAAAAGCAGTACATCCATATACGAAAATGCTGCTTGGTTCTGTTTTTGATGTATATTGCGATCAGAATGAGAAAATTGCAGCTGCAAAGGGAGAGCCTCCAAGTCCTCTTGAAGTGCAAAAGGGCTGTGCTTTTGCCGGGCGCTGCAACTGGTGCAGGGAGAAATGTAAAGAAGAACTGCCTCTTTTGCAGGAGATTGAGCCAGGACATAAGGTTGCCTGTTTTCAATTTATGAAATAAAATACTGCTCTGAGCAGCAAAAGCTGTCTGGTAGATGCCAGGCAGCTTTTTGAGGTGGAATAAAGTTAATTCCATGCTCGAAGCAGTTTTGTACCATTTAAGATTTGTTCCAGAAGATATAGAGCACCTGTACATCCAACGTAAGTTTTGGGAATGACATGGATATATCCGGAACCTGGATTGGCAGTTTCAATGCCAAAAAATGTTGTCGCTGTAAGTGTTCAATTCTACGATTGTGTTTGCACCAGCAAGAAGGATAACATTATTTACAGAGGCAATATCCTGTTCCAGTGCGTCTTCACAATGAAGCTCATGAAGCTTTTCCTGAATCAGATTTTCCGTGTGGCATTGTAAATAAAGTGGATGGATGACTTTGGGCTTAATGCCTAAATAACCGGAAAGATAATCCACATATCCTCTTAGAACGGATGGTTCGCCTTCCGCGGCATAGCGAAGATCCTTTGGGGAAGCCTTTATTTCCCATATTATGTGCAATGAAATAGAAAGCGCGCGAACGGCTTTCTTCAATATAATCTAATGCAGGTTCACAATTTGTTCCGAGCAAAGAGGAAATCCCCCGGACAAATTCTTCGGTGAGGTCAAAACCGATTGGCATTCCTCCGGTCTCGTAAACTGGTATGGGAAAATGGCTGCGGAGATATTCGGCTGTTTTTTTACAACGCTCCGGGCAGAGTATAATATTGGCGTCTGCCTGAGCAATTGTACGAAAATCAGTTATGGGACAATTCATACCAGCTGCTACATGAACAGAGATTCCGCAAAGCTTCAGTAATTTGGTGATTTCCTTTAAACCGCCTTCCGGGAATTTCTCATGTGCATCAAAACCAAAAAGGTTAATAGATGGAATTTTTGGAGGCTTTTTTATTGGTGCAAGGTTTATCACATAACAATTCCATCAGGCGAACGGTTGCTTCGTCGTATCCGATCATAGAATTTTCTGATAAGCCAGGGGATTCGATAAAAAGGTGTGGAATTCCAAATTTTTTGCTGATGGCATCCAGTTCCGGCTCCAGTGCTTCGCCGAGGAGAGAAGTACCGGGAGTCTGGATTACTGTGAATAAGTCATAACTTCTTTCTGAAAACAGATCGTTTAATGCGCGATGAAGTTGTTCGGCGGTCCCGAAAATATAATCAGAATAGCGGAGATTGGTAGCTGGTATGCGAGGACTGCCGATGCAAAACTGGCTGCGAAGCAACCGGTCATCCATAGCATCTTCCAGTCGAAGCTCATCACCAAGAGTCCATAGATTGGATCTTCGAATCAAAGAATCAACACCACTAAAGGTATAGTAGGTTTTACAGCCAATAGGACCATTTAGGAGAACCAGGTTGTTTTGGATCCCTTCGCATGCAGAGATAACACCCGCAATGTGATCAGGGACAGCGTTTCTCAAATAATGATTTGTCATTTTTCCATCGTCCTTCCAAAGTGTTTTCAAATAAACGGATCCATTTTGCAGCACAATCTGTTCCAGTAAAGAAACCTGTGCTGATATCCCGTGCAAGATTTACGGTGCAGATTTCATCAAGTATGAAAGCCTGTCCCATAAAATCATTCAGGATAATAAGATCTGGCTTTTTGTTTTGCAATAGAAGTAAATAATGTATTTTGTGCATTTTCCCAGTCCGCTGAGAATTGATGCTTCCAATCTGCAACGCTGTCTTCTTTACTTCCGATAAGGATAGAATCCAATACATCCAAATCCAGATCATGAGCCAATTCAAGAATCCAATCAATGCTATTGTTCTTTAAGAATAAAATCACTTTTTTCCCTTTATACAAAAGTTTGAGGTTGTTAATAGTTTGGGTGTATTGAATGCGGTTTTCTAAAATTACCTGTTCTGTTTCTTTTTCTTTTCCATAAAGTTTTCCTATTTTGCGAAGCCAGGAGGCTGTTTGGGAAAATCCCCTGGGAAGCTCGTTGCAAAGAAAACGGCAACCATATTTTTCTTCAAATATTTTTTGCAGTTCATGTCCTAGTTTATCATAGCGTGCCATGATCGAATAAGGCGCTTTTAAAAAATTATGGATGTTCTCCATTGATTCTGCGCAGATAAAGCGACAGTTGATTCGGATTCCTATTCTTTTAAATATTTCCTGCAGATTCATAAAAAGTACGATCTGTCTGAGAAGAAATTGTATGTTCATAGACAAGATTGATGCAATCAGGTTCTGGCTTTACGTTCGGATCAACAGCTTGAAGAGCAAGCGTTTTGTAGCAAAGTGCCATTCCTTCGTTATAGTCACCGGCTTCGATTCCGTCAGTATGAATAATATACATATCGACACCAAGACTTTTTAATTCTTTTTTGAAGTGGAACCAGGTCATCGCCACTCATGCCTGGAATACAGGAAGTGACAGTGATAATATTGCGGATTCCGCGTTTCACCATTTGAAAAGCTTTTTACGCCGTGTCTGTTCTACACCACCGTATACGGCTTCGTTTATGGTGATATCAGTATTCTCAAACTGTCTTGGAACAAAGGCCGGGTAAAGGATTCCGCGTTCATACAATCCTCTTCGTCCCGTTGATGGCATACCAGGTGCAGCTTTTGGGAGCATGTCCGAGAATTGCGGCATCTTTGATATGAACCGCCAGATCGATAGCACCACGATAAGCACAGCCATATAGCGGAACTCTGCTAAAAAGGATCAGATAAAGCTCTCTTTTTCGTGGCAGAAGGTTGTGCGGGAACAGCAGTAATCACGGGAGCAGATGTATGTTTGGAAATTGTAGTGGTAGTGTGGGATAGTCTTTCCCCACGCATAAAAAGCTCCATCTGCTCTTCAGATAAAGGGGCAGCGGCATAAAGAACAGGCTGCGTTTGTAATTTTGTGCAAGCTCCAGAAAAATATTAGCTTCGGCACTTTTGGGGGATTTTTTCAACCAGAGTCATTGCTTCTTTTTCTGCCTGGGTAAAAAGATTACTTCTGGGAATTTCTGCAAGAATTGGAAGATTGACAGCATTGGTAAAGTCTTCTACATATTTGCGATCATCACCGACTCCGCGGCTGTTATAGATGATCCCGGCAATCTGTCTGCCCTGGGGATTAAGATTCTTTATTCCGCACAGAATGTTATTTGCAGCATAAATAGACATAGATTCCCCACTTGTTACAAGAACTACTGCATCGGCATATTGTTTGCGGACAGGAACCGCAAAACCGCCACAGACAACATCTCCTAATACATCATATATGACCTGGTCATATTTTTCTATGGCGTGGTATTTGTTTAAAAAATCAAATGCAGTCAGAATTCCCCGGCCTGCACAGCCCATTCCTGGTCTGGGACCGCCTGCTTCTATGCAACCAGTGTCAAGAAAAACCTGGTATTAATACATCTGCCAGGTTTTGTTCATCTTCAGGAGTGTTTAGAAGATAATCGAGGATAGTTGTGATTTTTTGCCCATGGTGTAGAAGACGGGTTGAGTCGTGCTTGGGATCACATCCTATTTGAAGTACTTTACTGTTGCAGACTGCTAAGGCTGCGGTCAGATTCGCACTTATTGTGGATTTCCCAATCCCTCCCTTTCCATAAACTGCAATTTGCATATTGGTCCTCCTCATTATGAAATTCCAAATTACCTTTGATAATGGCATTGGAGACTGTTATTACTTGCTGGAAAAATTTTTAACGACGTTTTTTCGTAATCTACAGATAAAAATCCTTCACATAATCCATCCGTGCGCTCATATTAGAAAACATAGCATCTACCAGTGTGATGGCGGCCATGGATTCTACTACTACAACGGCACGGGGACGATTACCGGATCATGGCGGCCTTTTTGATTTCGATGGAGGTGTTCTCGCCGGTAGTGGTAACAGTCTGCTGAGGCTGTGCAATGGATGGGGTTGGTTTGATGTGGGCGCGGAGGAGAATTTCACCGCCGTCACTGATTCCGCCTAAAATGCCTCCAGAGTGGTTGGTGGTCTTTACAATTCTGCCATTTTCCATGTGGAAGCCATCATTGTTTTCGGAACCCTTCATGGTGGAAACCTTTACACCATCGCCGATTTCCACTGCTTTTACGGCGCCAATAGACATCAGTGCCTGGGCAAAAGCTGCATCTAGTTTTCCAAATACAGGATCTCCAATGCCAGCAGGAACGCCGCTTATACGGCACTCGACAACACCGCCTGCACTGTCCTCCTCTTTCATGCATTTCTCCAGATACTTGGCTGCTTTTTTTCTGCGGCAACCATATCTGGCATATAGAAAGAGTTTTCCGGTATTATTTCAGGGTGGTAGCTTTGGCATGAGACTGGTCCGATGGAACTGGTGTAGGCCTGCAGGGTAATACCAAGTTCTTTCAGAATCCTGGCTGCAATGGCTCCGGCGGCAACTCGGCCGATGGTCTCACGTCCAGAGGAACGTCCGCCGCCTCTGTAGTCGCGAAAAACCATATTTACTGTCAAAACCAAAATCTGCATGTCCAGGGCGATAGGTCTGCGCGATATTTCCGTAATCCCGGGAACGCTGGTCTTTGTTCCGCACGATCATGGAAATGGGGGTGCCAGTGGTTGTCCCTCAAAGATTCCGGAAAGGATTTCGACTTCATCTCCTTCATTTCGGGCAGTGGTGTAACGGCTTTGGCCAGGCTTCCTTCTGTCCAGATAAGTCTGTATATCTGCCTCCGTAAGGGAAAAGTCCTGCTGGAACGCCATCTACAACGGTGCCCAGTGCCTTGCCGTGGGACTCTCCCCAGGTAGTTACTGTAAATTTTTTTCCAAATGTTGACTGACTCATAGGCATAAATCCTTTCTTCTTCGGACTGCAGCAATCGCCAGTTGTGGAGGGAAAACTGCTGTGCCGAATTAAAGTATGAATGTGATGTTAAAGACATTATAGCGAAATGCAAAAAAATTTGTAAACCGAATCTATTAGAATTGACAAAATTTCCTGTAGAAATTATAATTAAGCGTGTATTTTTGAGGATAGGAGCCCTGTCTGACAGAAAAGTGGGACAGCTGGTTTTTATACAGAAGCAAGAGATTGGAAGGAGTGCAGCTTGTGGTAAGGATTTTTAAGACAATAGAGGGTGCGATCCATGAGATTCAGGAACCACAGGAGGATTGCTGGATTGCAATGACCAATCCCACTGCAACTGAGATCTTTGAGATGTCCGAAAGATTCGGAATCGAAGTAGATGATCTTCGCGCTCCTCTGGATGAGGAAGAGCGTTCTCGTATTGAAGTGGAAGATAATTATACACTGATCCTGGTAGATGTTCCTATGATCGAGGAACGCAATGACAAGGACTGGTATGGCACTATCCCTCTTGGTATTATTGTTACCAAGAAGATGATTTTTATGTGATCGGTTATGCACTGATGATCGTGAATCCAGGCATACTGAACTGGCTGAGCCTGGAACCAGCGTATAT